>Ga0160423_10000063_pt1 | contig 69913 bp, 77 predicted proteins | sample CRUFie14St8metaG_FD_108191 | JGI IMG/M metagenome (GOLD analysis project Ga0160423, IMG submission 108191) | Marine microbial communities from the Costa Rica Dome - CRUD Field 142mm St8 metaG | ecosystem: Environmental > Aquatic > Marine > Oceanic > Photic zone | place: Costa Rica: the Eastern...
AACTACAGCGAGAAAATTAAACCTGTATATGATTATTTAAAAAAATTTAACAATTTAACAATTAGTGGAAGGAATGGTTTGTTCAAATACAATCATATTCACGATCATTTTATTAATGCTAGACACGATATTAAAAATATTAATAAAATTTAAATCTTAGACAAATTTGTTATCAATAATAATCAAATTATATTAGTAACTAGACATACAAAATATGACAATTCAAGAATGTTCTTTAAAATTTTAAAACTAATATTTAAAAAAGACGGTACCGCTCAGGCAATTGCTATGCACAGAATGATTGAAACTCTTGAAAAAGAAAATAAGAGAATCATATGTGATTCCTTCGCAATTAAATTTGTTGTTGGAGGATCTATATTTAAGATAGTAGGGTTTAAATTTAGCACTTGGATATTAAAAAAAATTATTCCTGGGCTTCATGAACATTTAATTGCTAGGACTAAGTACTTAGATGATATCATAAAATTTAATGTGGTCAATGAATCAAAACAATATGTTATACTAGCAGCTGGTTACGACTCGAGAGCAAATAGACTAAAACTACCTTCAGACTTAGATATATTTGAGTTGGACCAACCTGAAGTTCAAAGAAGAAAGTTATCAATTCTTGACAAGATTGTACCGAGATCTAAAAAAACTAATTATGTGGAAATTGATTTTAATCAAGATAGTATTTCAGAAAAATTATTAAATGCCGGATTTGATACAGAAAAAAACACAATTTTTACTCTTGAAGGAATTTTACAATATATTTCTAAGGATTCTTTTGATTCAACTCTAAAAGAAATTTCTGAACTAACAAAAAGATCAAAAGCTACTATTGTTTTTTCATATACAGATTGTGTTATAAATAAATATCCAGAAAATTTGTTTGGAAAAGAATACCCTAAACCTAGGGAAAAAGTAGATAAAATTAAAAAAATAATTAATGCTTTAAGTGAACCTTGGATTTCATTCTATTCTATAAAAGAAATTGAAAAATTATTAAATAAAAACAATTTTCACTTAAAAGAAGTTAAAAATCTTGAAAATCTCAATAATAAATATTTCTCAAGCGTTAATAGAAAAATTGTTAGTAGAAACTTATTTAATCTTGAAAATTTTGTTTTGGCTAAAAATTTTAAATAATTTTATTTAATTAAAATTAATTGGATTTTCTTAATAGACTGGCCTACACAAATAATAAGAAATTATAGTTACCAGATTAGATTAATAGAATTTAGAAAATAAATAGTGACTCTGAAGGGATTCGAACCCCTAACCTCCTGATCCGTAGTCAGGTGCTCTATCCAGTTAAGCTACAGAGCCATCTAATTAGTTGTTCATAGGATAATTTTATAGAATTTCTAAATCAAGTCCATATAATGTTAAATCCTTTTTAAGGTTCATTAAATCAAAAAAATCTCCTTCTTTTATTACACATCTACCTCTATAATGAGTAATTACTGTAGACTGCTCGGCCTGAATTGGTGTATGATTACACACTAATACTAAACAATCAATTACATAATCAAAATCATTGACATCATCATTTAGCAAATACAAGGACTTTTGTTTTATCTTAGCCTTTCCTTGATAAGAAGAGAATTCAGGTGTGTATTCCATAGTTTATTTATTTTTTACCAAATTTAGCTTTATTTTCCTCTCCACGAATTAATCTTTCAATATTTTTTTGATGAGTTATCAACGTTAAAATTGGCACGAAAATTGCAAACATTTCTAATGATGAATTAACTTCCGATTCTTTTAAAATTTGGAACACAACTACGGGGAAAGTCATAGAAGCTAAAATAGAAGCTAATGAAACATATTTACTAATTACAAAAACAAATACAAATATTAATAATGAAAAAAGAGCAGCAGTAAAATTTAATCCAATTAAAATTCCAAGCAATGTCGCTATTCCTTTTCCTCCTCTAAAACCAGTAAATATTGGAAATAGATGTCCAACAACCGCAGCTATACCAAAAGCTAATTGAATTTCAAATTGTGTTGATGTTACACTCCCAGAAATTGGAATAAAATCTTCAGAAAGAAAAATTATATAATTCACAGAAACCCATCCTTTTAGAACATCCAATAACAACACTGGTATTCCAGCACTTTTTCCTAAAACTCTAAATGTATTTGTTGCTCCAGCATTTCCACTTCCATATTCTCTTACATCTTTATTAAAAAAAATCTTTCCTACCCATACAGCAGAAGGGAAAGAACCTGTTAAATAAGATATCATCAAAAAAAGTATATGTTCTGTGGTTATCATTTTTTAGAAATGCGAATATAATAATTAATCTCTATTACGCATCTCCCTTTCGAACTGCTCCATTTTATCTTCATTACAATAGGTATATCTATAGGGAGCATTCCCTTTACTTTCGTCCGCTCTTCTATTTTTTGCTTTAGTATTAATCAAAATATTGTTAAATTCGTCATTAGTAGAGTATGAAAACAAAACATTATTCTTATACTCAAAATAATATATATCTCCAAATTCAGTCTTAAGCAAAATATTTAACACATCAGAACGGTCTTTTTTACTTAATCTTATCCATCCGTCCATTACAGAATTTAATTGTTGATCATAAATATTTCCAACTCCAATTTTACCTTTGTTAATGTATGCTTGGTGCTTGTCACTCCAATACAAGGTTAAATCAGTAAAACATAAAGTTTTATTCAAGTCTTGAGGAAAATCTTTAAATTCATCTAAAGCTTCTAAATCAATAATTAATTCATCTGATGTTTCTTTTCCGACAAGACGAGTTAATGTTCTATTATAAAAATCACCAAAAACAAAATCAGTAACACCATAAGCATCAAATATATCTTTTGCCATTATTGAAAGAGCTTCTTTACTAAACATAAAATCTAACAATAAAAATATTTGTAGTTCAGTTTTGTTATTTCTCTCGTCTCTGTCCAAAAACCCTAAACTTTTAGTCTTTAATTGCCCAAAATCCATATTGATATCTATTAAGCCTTCCGCCTGTGACTTACAATTATTCTCATTAAAAATGAACACGTTAGAAAGAGAGTCCTCGCCTTGCATTATAAATGAAGAACTACGTTTATCATAACTTAAATATGTATTTGCACTAATTATTTCAACGTCTATAGGTCTTTCTTTTAAACTTAAAAATGAAGTATACATGTGAGTAGAATCTAAATTCATTAAGACTCCAGTAGACAATCTATCTCCTTCATCATTTCTCAACACTGAATCTAATTTAAATCGTATTTGTTTGGGGTTTATTTCTGAAACAAAACCAACCCACTGCTCATCGATAAGATTACAGTTACTTTTAATCTTAAAAAATCCATCAAATGTCAATAAACTATTGGAGGAGATTAGATTTACGTTTCCTTTAAATAAAAATTTAGAACCTATGTTTAATGGACTTGAGTCATTAACCTGTCCTGTACCTATAGTCTTATTTTCATTATTAACAGAAATATTACTAAAGAAAATATATTGTTCTTGACCAAGCCCATCCACATAAGTATAATCTCCTCTTGCCGTATAATTATTTCTTCCAAGAATATTTATAGTTGAATTAGAAAACTCATGATATTTTGTTGTTGTATTTGCTAAGATTCGAGCATTTGATATCGTTGGAATAAATGCGTCTTTCTCAATAATAAAATCTTCTGTAGGGTTTACAATTGCATCAGCTACCAATATTTCCTCAACTTCTTTCAATTTTATAATATTTTCCTTTAAATTGTATGTGGATGTTTTAGCGATAAATGAAAGGGAATCCTGACTTGGATGAACAGAAACAAATCTGGAACCATGCGCATTCTCATCATTTTCTCCTAGTGATAAAGTTTCTTCATCCATATTCCAGCGCAACTTATCAATATAACATATGTATTTATTAGCAGGAAGCTCTACATAAGAACCTTTTCCATTTGAATAAAAATCACCTGTTCTTAAAGATAAATCAATATGTGTTTTCAAATTATTGGATTTAAAAGCTATCTCTCCTAATTCAGTAAACACAGACAAATCTGCTGTATCGGCATCAAACCAATTTGCATTGAAAGTAAACATTTCAGATTTCATTTGAGAATTCTCTAAATTCATAATCCCTTCAGCAATAAGCCCTGTTGGTTTTAATATCATATCTCCATCAAAATTTGCTTTTTTATTATAACAATAAAAGTCTGATTTTAACTTATGAATTCTATACTTATCATTGTATGGTTCGTATAGCCCAAAGATTTCTGTATTTTCCACGTCTGGAAACTCAATTCCTTCATCAACTCTATTTAATTCAAAACTTTGAGCGAATAATGCCGTGGAGTCAGGGAAAAAGTAAATTTCATTTGATTTAGTGTTAGATGTTAGGTATTCTAATTCACCATTACCCATTAAACCATTATTACTTAAGAATATTTTATTTCTATACATTGCTTTACCTCCATATAATTGAAAACCATTTGATGGAGTTTCTCTTTCAAATCCTAGAGAATAATCATTCATCATAGTTAATGTATCATTAAATACAGGAAAAATACCAGCAGATTCAAAAGTACCTGGAAACCTTAGACCTTTACCAGAGTAACTCTCCAGACTATCAATTTCAAAAGTGTCTAAATAAAAATAAAACTTTTCCCTGTTATAAACTCCCCCAAAGGTTGAAGGTCTATCATAATAAATATATGAATTATCAAAGCTTTTAAATATTGGATACTGAGGAAAACTATCCTTTTTTAATCCAGATTTATTGGTTGGCTCATCTATACGTAGATTTCCACTAACTGACTGAATAACAGTTTTAATTTTTACTAACTTTTCATTTCCATAATCGTCTCTTTCTATTGGAATTATTGGTACTGATATTTGAAGTGAATCAATTTTATTTAAGTCAATTTTGAAATCATCATATTTAAAGTTAAATTCTTGACCGAATAAAATAAATCTTCCCAATCCAACGGAAATTTTTCCAGAAAAATCAAAATCTCTATTTTTTTTAACTTTAATTAAACCTCCGTATGGCCGTATGAATACTTTTTGGGAATCACTTATAGAAATATAATTTACTCCTTTAATTTCTAACTCCCTGCTATCAAGGTTTAACAATGAATTTACAATAAAACTATTGTCTCCTTTAGACTGAGAAATTTTTGACTGAAATCTTATTACATCATAGTCTCCTTTTTTAAGTCTCGCGTTAACATAATTTTTGAACTTTTCTTGAACTGTAACAATATCAGTGACCGAGTTATAAAATAAAAATCCCTTGTTCGCTAAATTCATCAAATAAGGTTTAATTTGTTCAACAGGATAACCTGAGAATTTAGCAAATTCAAGAGAAGAAAAATCAGTATCTCCTTTAATATTTATAAATTTTTGAATAAGCATTAAAGGGTTTATCTTATCAATCCCTCTCAAAGAATGATAAATTTGATCGTTATATGACGATACAGACTCAAAATTTATAGAAGAAACAGATGTTGATGGTATTGAACCCAGAAGAATATTGTCATCATCAATATTCCAAACTAGTAGCTCAGCGTCCATAGTGAGTTGGTGATAACTGTTATATATTGGTGTAGCTGCTAGTCCCTTTCTAGATCTATATAATTCTAACTTTCTTTCAAATTGATTGTATGTTAATTGTAGAGATGGATGATAAATTGAATCGTCATCAAAATATATTTTTACAGACGTCGCTGCTGAATAAATCTGATTATTTTTAATACTAAATCTTCTGGAGTTTGCAACTAAAATATTTTTATTATTTTTCTTCAAAATAATTTTTGCAGACTCATCATCTCTTCCGTCAGCTATAAATTCTTTACCTCTCAAGGTATATCCACCCTTGTAATCAACATCAGGTAAAATATCTTTAATAATAATATTCTTTTTATATGATTTAAATACAGGATACTTTTCTGAAGAAGAACCTGTTGAAATTTTATTTGTAAACTGACCAATTATTGGTTTAAAAAATAGTTTCTTATTAAAGAACTTTACAGAATCCGCTTTAAAATAAGATTCTCTAACATCTACATTAAAATTTGTCAATTCTGCATATACTGAGTCAGAGGACCACGATCTTTCTTCCCAATCCACTAGGCCTTTTGATCCATGAAAAATATTTGATTGAATAAAATACTTACCCGTGGTATTCTTTATTTGAATAGAACCATATCTATTTGTGCATTTTAAATCAAATAAAGAGTTAAATACAATATATGGAGAACCATTATCGTCTTTGAAATTAAAATTATTTGAACTAATGCTCCATGTGAGTGTTTTACTATCTCGTAATGTTCCTTTTTCTAAAAAGTTAATACTAAATTCGCAAAACTTCAACAACCTTCTTGAGTTTGAATTAATTAGTATATTTTTTGAAACACCTAACCAATCATTAAGTTTGTTTTTATTAATTTCATCGGAGCTTATAAATAAAACAGATTCTAAAAAATCTCTAAAATATGGAGTTGGCTTTAATTTATAATCTAACATCAACTGAGAAATATCTCTGATGATTTTCTGTTCATTTATAGAAATTTGATTTTTATTAAAACTTTTAGAAAGTTTTTTAGATATCTGTCTTAACTCATCATTTTGAGGTTTATTTAAATAATCATCTAACTCAACAAGAAAGACATCTATTTCCTTAGAAAATTTTGTTAATTTTTGTGTGTATGATTGAAAAGAAAATCCAACAAGAAAAATAAAAACTATAACTTTTCTTATTTTATAAAGTGTAATAAATTCCATTGATCTTTATTTTTATGAGAAATAAAAGAAAGTCCTAGACCTTCTGATTTTTCTCTAATTAATTTAACATCTTTTGAAAGAAAACCAGAGAGGAGGATCTCTGATTTTTCTTTCATTGATTGATAGTATTTGTCTAAATCGGATAATAAAACATTTCTATTTATATTCGCGAGTACTACATCAAACTTTCCATTAACAAGCTCTATACCTCCCAATTTAAAATCAATAGAATTAATACCATTTAAATTTGAATTATCTATAGAATTTTCATGTGCCCACTTATCAATATCAACTCCTAAAGTGTAACCTGAACCTAATTTTTTTGCAAGGATTGATAAAATTCCTGTACCACAACCAACGTCTAGAACTGTTTTATTTTTAAAGTTAACATTGAACATTTCATTCAACATTAAAAATGTGGTTTGATGATGACCGGTTCCAAATGACATTTTAGGGGTTATAATAATTTCATATTTACAATCTGTTCTATTATGAAATGAAGATCTAATGATACATTGTTCATTAATAGTTACAGTATTAAAATTCTTTTCCCATTTTAGATTCCAGTTTTCCTTTGGTAATTTTCTAATTTGAAAATCAAATGTGAGTAATTTTCGCAATTCTTTTACTAACAGAGCTAAAACATCATATTTATAATTTTTTTCCTGTATGTATGCTTTTAATCCATTATCTGTTTTTAAGTAACTTTCAAATTCTATTTCATTCAATTTAGCTATTATAATATCAGAAAAAATTTCTTTTTTTTCAATGGTAAATGAAATTTCAATATAATTCATCAAAATGAATTTATAATATCTACAAAACTCTGTGAGTTAAGTGAAGCTCCCCCAATCAACCCTCCATCAATATTTTTTTGAGAAAATAAATTCTTTGAATTGGAAGGGTTACAACTTCCCCCATATAATATAGAACAATTATTAGCTAAACTTTCATTATATCTATCTTTAATAATACCTCTAATATATCTATGAACTTCTTCTACTTGGACAGGAGTTGCAGTAATACCAGTGCCAATTGCCCAAATTGGTTCATAAGCAATGACAATTTTAGCAAAATTATTATTATCTAAATGAAACAAACTTTCCGATATCTGAGATTTAATATAGTCAAAATAGTCTCCAGATTCTCTTTGCTTTTGACTTTCTCCACAACAAAAAATTACTTTTAAATCATTTAATATTGCTAAATCAACTTTTTTCTTTAGCTCTTGATTTGTTTCATTAAAATAATCTCTTCTTTCAGAGTGTCCTATAATGGTATATTTTACTCCCAAAGAGCGAACCATCTCAGCTGATACTTCTCCAGTGTAAGCACCATTATTATTAAAACTAATATCCTGAGAGGCAGTACAAACTGACTTATTATTCGAGCAAATTTCATTCACTTTAGACAAATAAATGTAAGATGGAGCAAAAACAACTTCTACTTCACTTGATAAATATAAACTTAAAACATCGTTTACTAAATTAATAGCATCAAATTTCTTTAAATTCATCTTCCAATTTCCAACAACTATATTTTTTCTCATTTTATCTATTTTAATCTAACCCTCGGGTCAACTATTGCATAAGTAACGTCAACCACTATATTAATAACTATAAATGCAGCTGAAACAATAAGGACTGAACCCATTACTATTGGCATGTCCATGTTATTTAAACCATCAACAATTTCTTTTCCTATTCCGTTCCACGCAAAAATATATTCAACAAAAACAGCTCCAGCTAAAAGTGAAGCAAAACATCCTGAAATTACTGTTACTACAGGATTTATTGCGTTTCTTAATGTATGTTTAAAAACTATAATAAACTTAGATAGACCTTTAGCTGTAGCGGTTCTAATATAATCCTTCTTTAAAATCTCTAAAATTGAACTTCTACTTAATTGTATAATTACTGATAAGGGCCTAATTCCTAATGTTAAGGTTGGTAATATTAAATTCTTTAAATTTATAAAAACACCTCTTCCATAATCATCAATTTCATATAAACTTCCAGTCATATTTAATCCAGTAATATCATGCAGGACAAATGCGAAAATCCAAGCTATTAATATTGAAGCAAAGAATGATGGAAGTGACATTCCAAACACAGATAGAGTCAATATCAACTTATCTAACAATGTTTCATTAAATAACGCTGATAATATTCCTAGACCTAAGCCAATGATAATTGCAAAAATTATTGAACTTAATGCTAAAGTAAGAGTTAAAGGAAATGTTTCAGAAATTATAGAATTTACACTTTTTCCTCTTTTCGAAAAGGACTCTCTTAAATATGGTAGTTTAACAACTATTTTATTACTTGACAATGAAACTACAGAAATAAAAGTATATTTTTCTTGATTTAGGTAGGTGGGACTATTGACATCTACAACACTATGAATAGAAATTGGAGAAATATCATTTAAATACAGGAGATATTGATGTAGAATAGGTTTATCAAAACCGTATTGTTGTTTAATAATTTTAAGTTGTTTAGAATCTTCTCTTTGAGATAGCATCATTCTAGCCGGATCACCCGGTATTACTTGAAATAGAATAAAGATAAGGGTTATAACTCCCCACAATACAAGAATTCCGTAAAACATTTTTATACGAATGTATTTAATCACAAATAATTTATTTGTATAAAATTCTAGCTAAATCTTCTACATTAAATTCATTATTTGAAGTCCCTTCATATAACCTAATCTGTCTGGATCCATCATATAAAATAACAACAGGATTGTCATAATCTGGAAATGTAATCTCCATATAACTATCAATCTCATCTGTATCATAATTAGCAAAAGGAATTACTTGATATTGATATTCATTAGTAATACCATCAAAAAACTCTGGAATTTTTTCTTCTTCAGTATCTGAAAATATTATGTGAACAGATGGAAAACTTTCATTTAATAAAGAAAGTGAATCTAAACTTTTAGCTGCTTGTTGACAATGACCACAACCAGCATCAAAAAAACAAAGTATTTTTCTACCTTCAGCGTTTAAAAAACTCTCATTTTCTACATAACTAACAAAACTATTATCATTCTTTTTTGCAGAAGATTTAATTGGTAAGAGGGCAAACATTGCTGTAGAAATTAATAAAAAAAGAATAATTAAAATACTAAAATTATGTCTATAATCTTTAGATTTTTTGTAGATATATGCTAAAATAATTAAGGTTATTATATTTTTCACTAAAGCTTCCAATGGAGTCATTGGAATTAAATCTCCAAAACAGCCACAATTACCTGGCTCTAATAATTTTGTCGATAAATGTATACTAAATATAGTTATCATAATAAAAGAAATTGGTAAAGTTAATTTCTTCAAATAATTATGAAATAATATGGTGATAGATAAAAATATTTCTGCTCCTATTATAAATCTTGAAAAGTAAGGAGCGATTGACTCTGAAAAACCCATTGGAATTAATTGCCCTTCTTCAAATATCTTTGTAATTCCATACATTGGAGTGGGGTATAATTTAGCAATTGCGGATAATAAAAATAATACTGAAATTAATAATCTCAAAAAGAAAATTACTGGAGGTTCATCAGAATTCTTGTCAAATAGTTTGTTGATAATATTCATATTTAATTGAGTTTTATAAGTGCAAATACTGCGTAATTTAACATATCAAGATAATTTGCGTCAATACCCTCAGATATTATTGTGTTTCCTTTATTATCTTCAATTTGCTTTACTCTTAATAATTTTTGAAGAATTAAATCTGTTAGTGAACTTACCCTCATATCTCTCCAAGCTTCTCCATAATCATGATTCTTATTCATCATCAATTTTTTTGCTTGCAAAGTATATTTTTCGAATAAATTTTTAGCCTGATCATATTCTAATTCTTGGGATTGCTCAGCTACTCCTAAATCTAATTGAATCAGTCCGATCACGGAGTAGTTTACTATTCCAATAAATTCACTGACAATATCATCTTCTACTTTTTGGGAACCCTTTTCTTCTATACTTCTAATTCTCTGAGCTTTTATAAAAATTTGATCGGTGAGTGAACTTATCCTAAGTATTCTCCATGCAGATCCATAATCTTTCATCTTTTTAGCGAAAATGTCTTCACATTTTTTTATTATTGAATCAAATTCAGATATTGTTTCGATCATAGTATCTTTAAATAATTTAGCATAAAAATACATTATTTATAAGTAAAATATAATGATAAAAAAATGAAAAAAATAGACTTATCAACAACCCATATTATGGGGATTTTAAATCTCACAGACAATTCTTTTTATGACGGAAATAAATATAACACCCAAGAAAAAGCAATTAATCAAGTTAGAAAAATGATTAAAGAAGGAGCTACAATTATTGACATTGGAGCTCAATCTTCAAAACCAGGAAGCGAAGAAATTTCTGAGGAAGAAGAGTGGAAAAGAATAAAAGATGTATTAAAAAAAGTTAGAAATGAATTTAAAAATATTTTAATTTCGATTGACACATATAGGTCTTCAGTAGCAGAAAAAAGTATTAACAATGGAGCAGACATAATCAATGATATCTCATCTGGCAATTTAGATAAAAATATGTTTACTATAATTGCTAAATATCAAGTTCCATATATCTTAATGCATATGCAAAATATTCCAAAAAACATGCAAGACAACCCTATTTATGATAATGTAATTAAAGAAATAATAGAATTTTTTAATCAGAAGATTAATATTCTAAATAATTTAGGAGTATTTGATTTAATTATTGACCCTGGATTTGGATTCGGTAAAACCTTAATTCATAATTATGAAATACTAAATAATTTAAAAAAATTTCAGTCTTTAAATCTTCCTATTTTATCTGGGTGCAGCAGAAAAAGTATGATTTATAATTTATTAGACTGTGATGCAGAATCTGCTTTAAATGGAACAACAATAACAAATACTTTAGCCTTAGTAAATGGAGCAAATATTCTAAGAGTTCACGATGTGAAAGAGGCAGTAGAATGCGCAAAAATTGTTAATTTCGCAAAAAATAGTTAATTTATGGATATAATTTGGGAATCAATTTTCACAATAGGGTCATATGACATTTCCTTAATGGATATTGTAGACCTAAGTCTAGTTACATATTTGCTCTACAGACTTTATAAACTCGCTAGAGGGACTGCCGCCATTAATATATTTTTTGGACTAATTGCCATTTACTTTATATTTCAAATTGTTGATGTTCTAAGAATGAAGTTTATAACGCAAATTCTTGGAGGATTTATAAGCATTACCTTCATAGTAATTGTCATTTTATTTCAACAAGAAATTAGAAAATATTTAAGTCAACTAGGCAAGGGGAAAATTCTAAAAAATAACATTTTTCTAAAATTCTTTAACTCAGAAAACGAAGAGAAACTTAACAAAAAAGCAATTGTAAAAGCATGTTCTGAATTCCAAAAAAATAAAACAGGGGCAATTATTGTAATTACTCAAACAGATGATTTAAATTATATTTGTGAAAATGCCGTACAAATTAATAGTGAAATAAATTTCCCCATATTACATAGTATCTTTTTCAAAAACTCACCATTGCACGACGGGGCCATTGTTATAAGAAATAATAGAATTATAGCTGCCAGATGTATTTTACCTGTAAGCAATGAAGATGATTTTCCAAGTGAACTTGGAATGAGACACAGAGCTGCAGTAGGTATCTCTGAGCATTCGGATGCAATAACAATTATTGTATCTGAACAAAACGGAAACGTATCCTATACTCAAAATGGAAAGTTAAAAACTGATATATCTGAAAAACAGCTAAATAATTTACTTAACAGGAACTTTTAGTTAGATATTGTCTATTATATTATTTAATGAATCACTTGGTCTCATAACACTATATACTAAATCTGAGTTAGGATAATAATAACCATCAATCTCTTCTTTATTTCCCTGAGAATTATTAAGTTCCTCTAATATTATATCTTCAGAAGAATTTAGTTTTTCAGATACAAATAAAAATATTTCTTTTAATTCAATATCCTCAGACTGAGATGACAGCTCCTCCGCCCAATATTTTGCTAAATAGTAATGTGAACCTCTATTATCTAACTCTCCTACTTTTCTTTTTGGAGATTTTCCAGTTGTAAGTAATTTTTCTGTTGCATTTTCTAATGTGTCCGACATTATTTTTGCTCTATTATTTCCTTTTACCTTTGAAAAATGTCTTAAAGATTCAATTAAAGCTAAAAACTCGCCTAAAGAGTCCCATCTTAAATGACCCTCTAATACTAATTGCTGAACATGTTTTGGAGCCGATCCACCCGCTCCAGTTTCAAACAAACCACCTCCATTCATTAAAGGAACAATTGAAAGCATTTTGGCAGAAGTACCCAATTCTAAAATAGGAAATAAGTCTGTAAGATAGTCTCTTAGTACATTTCCAGAAACAGAAATAGTATTTTTACCTTCTTTCACTCTATTTAATGTGAAAATAGTGGCATCATAAGGAGATAAGATTCTTAAATCTAAACCTTCAGTATCATGATCTTGTAAGTAATTATTTACTTTTTTGATTAATTCTTTATCATGAGATCTATTTTCATTTAACCAAAAAACAGCTGGCCAATTGGTAGCTTTAGCTCTATTAACAGCAAGTTTTACCCAATCTTTAATTGGATCATCTTTTGTTTGACACATCCTCCAAATATCTCCCTCTTCTACTATATGCTGAATTAAAATCTCTCCCGATGAATCTACTACTCTAACAGTTCCTTTGTCAGTAATTTCAAAAGTCTTGTCGTGGGAACCATATTCTTCTGCCTTTTGAGCCATTAAACCAACATTTGGTACCGTACCCATTGTTTTTGGATTAAATGCTCCATGCTTTTTACAAAAATCAATTGTAGCAGAATAGACACTAGCATAGGAACTATCAGGTATGATTGCTTTTGTGTCTTCTGTTTTATTATCTTTATTCCACATCTGACCTGAATTTCTAATCATAGCAGGCATCGAAGCATCAATAATTACATCTGATGGCACATGAAGATTTGTTATTCCTTTTTCAGAATCTACCATTGCTAGATTAGCATTATTCTCAAATGCAATCTCAATATCTCTTTCAATCTGTTGTTTAGTATTAATTGGAAGGTTTTGAATTTTAATTATTAAGTCACCAAAACCATTCTTAAAATCTACTCCAATCTCTTCAAAAATTTTAGAATGTTTTTCAATCAAATCAGAAAAAAACACTTTAACAACATAAGAAAAGATAATAGGATCAGATACCTTCATCATTGTTGCCTTCATGTGTAATGAAAGTAGAATTCCTGAATCTTTAGCATCTTTTATTTCTCTTTCTAAAAAAGAAAGTAAAGATTTCTTACTCATAACAGATGCATCAATTATTTCATTTGATAACAGGGGTAATGAATCTTTTAATACTAAAAAATTACCCTCCTCTGAGACAAACTCGATTTTTACATTTGTATCATCTTCCACACAAACAGATTTTTCATTATGAAAAAAATCGCCTTCATTCATGGTTGAAACATGAGTTCGGGAATGAGAACTCCATTCTCCCATAGAGTGAGGATTTATCTTTGCATAATTTTTAACAGCCTTCGGAGCTCTTCTGTCTGAATTCCCTTCTCTTAAAACTGGATTTACAGCAGAACCTTTCACTTTATTATATCTTGCCTGAATTTTATTTTCCTCTTCAGAACTTGGGTTTTCAGGATAATCTGGAACATCCAATCCCTTTGATTGCAACTCTGCTATTGTTGCTTTTAACTGTGGAACAGAAGCTGAAATATTTGGTAGTTTTATAATATTTGCTTCAGAATTCTTTACTAACTCTCCCAATTCAGACAAAGCATCATTAACTCTATCTTCTTCTTTCAAATACTCTGGGAATACAGACAACACCCTTGCGGCTAGAGAGATATCTTTAGTTTCTAACTCAACACCGGCATTTTTCAAAAATGCGTTTACAATCGGTAATAAGGAATGAGTAGCTAGCATAGGAGCTTCATCCGTTTTGGTATAAATTATTTTTGATTTATTATCACTCATCAATTCTCGTTTAATTTTATTAATATCCAAAAATATCTTCAAGAGTTAGGAACTTAATTTCTCCATACTCTTTTAACACTTCCATATCTAATCTTTCTTTATCACCAAGTATCATTACGACTCTATTTTTTCCTGCAATAAAGTTATTATGAAAATCAACAAGAGTATTCATATCAAAAGATTGAACCTCATTGTAGATATCTTCTCTGATATCGTAATTAATTCCCATTTTTTTAGCTTTTTCATATTCAGACAACACTTTTGATCTTGTTAACCTCTCTGTTCTGATTTTTTGTTCAATACCCTCTTTTGCATTATTCATATTCTCATCAGCTTTTGGCATATTTTCTAACAAATCTGTCATGCTGAACAAAGCTTCTTCCAATTTATCAGACTGTGTTCCTACATAAGAAAAAGAATAGTGTGCTTTTCCTGGTTCTTTAGGGATAGAATAAGTACTATACACGGAATACGCAAGAGCTTTTGATTCTCTCATGTCCTGAAAAACAATAGAGCTCATTCCACCACCAAAATAAGAGTTATGGAATTTTATTTTTGGAATATCTGAAACATTTAATTCTCCTCCTTTCGCGAGTAACAATATTTCTGCTTGTTGCATATCGTAATCTACCACAAAAACTAAAGGAATATCCAATGGTAATTCTTCATAGATTACTCCGTCTGGAATTTCTTTCAAATTTGTATTATTAGTATGGTATTTATTTAAAATATTTGAAACCTCATTCATATTCTCAGGTCCGTAGTAAGTAATTCTGTGATCATAAGAAGATAAATTCTTAATCAAATCTAATAGTTTAGAGGAGGTAACATTATTTAACTTTTCTTGAGACATTTTATTTCTAAAAGCAGAATTCTCACCATATTTAGCATAATTCATCATTGCAGACCATAATATAGTTTGCTTGTTTAATTTCGCATCATTCCTTTCTTTTATGGTAGCTAATTTTAAATTTAGAAGAGCCTCCTCATCTGCACGAGCATTTGCCAAAATATCCTCAAATAGTTTTAAAGAAGATTCAAAATTTGACTGCAAACCACTTATAGTAAGCTTAGTCTGTTCTATTCCACATTGAAAAGAAACTTCACAACCTAATTTATAAAATTCTTGCTGAACTTCCGCGGGAGATAATTCATAAGTCCCTAGATATTTGAGATAATCTGTAGCAAGTTTTAGTCTATTATCCTGAATTGTTCCAATATCAAAAACATAACTTAATCTAAATCTTTCATTTTCTATATTTTCTTTATATAATAAGTCTACATTACCAACTGAAGAATTTTTGATGTCCTTTTCAAAATTCAAGAAAACAGGTTCTATGTCTTTTACTTCATCTTCAGACAAATTAAGTAAAAAATCTGTTTGATCATCTCTATTTACACTTACAGGTGTTATAATAGGTTTTTCTACTTTAGGAATAGATGTGTCCTCTCCAGTTCTCTTATACACAACTACGTAATTATTATCCGAATAATTTGCATTTGCAAAATCAATAATATCTTGTTTTGTTATTTTTTCCAACTCTAGCATCTCTTTTTGATATTCATCCCATTGGATGTCTAATATAAATGCATCAACAAACTCATTAGCTCTTCCGCTATTTGTTTCCATCTTTTTAATCTGACTTAATTTTAAGTCAGATATAATAGCACCTACTAACCAATCTGGAAAATTCCCTGCTTTTACTTCTTCTATTTGAGAAAGTAGTAAATCTTTCACCTCTTCTAATGATTGACCTGGTTTTGGACTACCATAAAATCCATGAATAGAGTAATCTTTCATAACTAAAGGAAAACAACCTCCTCCTATTATCTTCTGTGATTGGTTTAAGTTTAAATCTATTAATCCTGCTGAAGAGTTTGATAAAACCATATCTATCATTGTGAGCATTTTTGAATGCTCTGTATTCGCACCATCAAAACGGAAACCCATATACAATCTTTCAGCCTCTGGACCCCAAACCTCGTTAGTTACGATCTCTGTAATTGGATCTTCTTGAATTACATCAAATGTAGGATTCTCCTTTCGATCAAATCCTCCCCAATACTTATCAACTAATTTAATTGTTTCATCATAATCAAAATCTCCTGATAAACAAATTGCCATATTATTTGGCACATAATATTTATCAAAATATTTTCTAATCTCAAGTAATGAAGGGTTTTTCAAATGTTCAATTGTGCCAATTGTTGTTTGTTGTCCATATTGGTGCTTTGGAAATAATCCATCTAATAATGACTCAAACATTTTTCTTCCATCATTATCTAACCCCCTATTTTTCTCTTCATACACCGTTTCTAACTCTGTATGAAACAATCTAAAGACTGGATATCTAAATCTTTCCGCTTCTAATTTCAACCACTTTTCAATTTGATTTGAAGGAATATCGTTTATATAAACTGTCTTTTCATTGGAAGTGTAAGCATTTGTTCCTTTTGCACCTAGTCCAGTAACCATTTTGTCATATTCGTTAGCTATCGCATATTTTGCTGCTTCGCCAGAAATAGAATCTATTTGAGACCATACTCTATCTCTATTTTCTGTATCTGACATATCTATCGATCTATACTCTTCATATAATTCTTCAATTTTATCTAACAATGGCTTTTCCTTTTCAAAATCTAGAGTACCATAAATATCTGTTCCTTTAAAAAGCATGTGTTCTAAATAATGAGCTAAACCAGTAGCATCTGAAGGATCATTTTTACTACCGGCTCTTACCGCTATATTAGTTTGAATTCTAGGAGCATCATCATAGGAAGTTAGATATACTTTCAATCCATTATCTAAAGTATATACCCTAGCATTTAAAGGATCGTTTTCTACATATTCGTAATTATTTTCAATTTTCATTTTTTCATTTGAATTTATATTTTGTGCCAAACAGGCTAGAGATAATATTATTAAGGCAATTGTAAAAAGTTTTTTCTTTTTCATTTTTTTAAAATTTGATTAATAATCCGGGTCAAGCCCTAATTTTTGTTGCAATATTTTCAAAGAAGGATTTTCTTTAATCATTTTTGTGAATTTATCCTTAGGTGTATAAGGTACATTATTCTTAATTTCTTCTGTTAATTCTGTACGAATCTCAACAAAATCGTTTTGTAGATTTGTTCTTAAGAAATCCAATAATTCAATTTTATTTTCATCTAGTATTTTCTGCTGAGCTTCATTGGATATTTTTAATCTAACAATTCGTTCGTTTTCTAAATTAGGAGAAAAGGAACTTAATGTTACATATAAATTTGTTTTACCAGCTTCGCGCATCATTTCAGAGTAATCTTTCCAAAAATTTCTCATTTCTGATTCGGTGAAAGAGGAAGATCTTTTTTCTACTGACTCAGAAATATCAATTTTTTCTTTATTATCCTCCATTATTTCTGTTAATGAAAAGGAACTAGACCTAATTTTTCTTTTAATAACAGATTCCTCGGGTATATCTTTTTCCTCTTGTCTATCTTTGTGTTCTGAATCTTCGATATCAACATCAAGACTTTTTTTCTTAGCAACTTTATTTTGATTTTTTTTTGAAGATATCTTTATTGGACTATTGTTTTTTTTTTCCAAGGTAAATTGACCAATAGTAGACATTTTCAAGAGTGTAAGTTCAATTAGCAATCTTTTATTTTTACTTGTTCTATAATCCACGTCACATTTGTTACATATGTTTAAAAATTTTATCAATAAGGAGACATCGCAATTTTGAGATTGTTCTAAATATTTATGTTTTAAATCATCTCCCTTATCTAATAAAATAATTGTTTGATTGTCTTTACAAACTAATAAATCCCTGAAGTGAGAAGACAATCCCATTATAAACTGATGTAAATCAAATCCATTTGAAAGAATCTCATCAATTGTTAGCATCACTCCACTCACATCGTTTGAGATAATTTGATTAGTAATTTTCAAATAATAATCATGATCAAGAATATTTAAATTTTCTATTACATTTTTGTAAGTCAAAGTCATCTCAGAGGAATCAACTAGTCTATCAAATATTGATAAAGAATCTCTTAATGAACCTTCCGCCTTTTGTGCAATAATATGAAGTGCATCTTTTTCCGATTTTATTTTTTCCATACTAGAAACGTACTCTAGATGTGATACAATATCTTGAGTAGATATACTTTTAAAATCAAAAATCTGGCAACGAGACAAAATAGTTGGAATAATCTTATGTTTTTCGGTAGTTGCTAAAATAAATATTGCGTGATTTGGAGGTTCTTCCAAAGTTTTCAAAAAGGCGTTAAATGCTGAAGAAGACAACATGTGAACCTCATCAATTATATAAATATTATAAGATCCTATTTGAGGAGAAAATCTTACTTGATCAACTAAATTTCTAATGTCATCCACAGAATTGTTAGAAGCTGCGTCAAGCTCATGGATATTAAAAGAATGATTTTCATTGAAAGACAGACAAGACTCACATTTATTACATGGGTCACTATTTTCGTTTAAATTTGAGCAATTTATTGTCTTTGCTAAAATTCTTGCACAGGTTGTTTTTCCAACACCTCTTGGACCACAGAACAAAAAAGAATGAGCTAAATGATTGTTTTTAATAGCCATAGACAATGTATTTGTTATAGAGGATTGTCCTACTACATCACTAAATGTAGATGGTCTATATTTTCTAGCAGAAACTATAAAGTTGTTCATGTATAGTCATTAAAAAAATGTGATTTACAAAACTAAGATTTATGATGAATAAAAGAAGTCATTTTTTTAAAAAAATAATTTTTTCTTTAAATCATCTATTTTAAATAGATTTACTACATTTGCAAACCTTAATTTAAAAATATTAATCTTAAAACAAACAAAAATGAATCATTACGAAACTGTTTTCATTATGAATCCCGTTTTATCTGAAGACCAGGTAAAGGAAACAGTAAAAAGATACATTTCATATCTGAAAACCAATAAAGCCGAAATTATATCAGAAGAGAATTGGGGATTAAAAAAATTAAAATACGCTATTCAGAAAAAGAAATCAGGATTTTATTATTTAATTGAATATAAATCCAACGGTTCAATTTTATCTGAAATGGATGTATTATTCAAAAGAGATGAAACTGTACTCAGATGGCTAACAGTAAAACTAGACAAATTCGCTGTTGATTATGCAGTTAAGAGAAGAAATAGACTAAGTGAAACCAAAAAATCTACAGAATAATGGCAAAAAACAAAACAGAAATTAGATATCTATCTCCAGTAGATATTGACAAAAGAAGAAAAGAAAAGTACTGTAGATTCAAAAAAATGGGCATCAAGTATATTGACTACAAGGATCCTGATTTTTTAATGAGATTTCTAAATGATCAAGGAAAAATACTACCTAGAAGAATCACTGGTACATCATTAAAATATCAAAGAAGACTAGCCGTAGCTGTAAAAAGATGTAGACAATTGGCTCTACTTCCGTACGTAGGAGATAATTTAAAATAACTTTAAATACTGAAAAATGGATATTATATTACTAGAGAACATTGAAAAAGTAGGGTTTAAGGATGAAATCGTATCGGTTAAAAATGGGTATGGCAGAAACTTTCTAATCCCACAAGGTAAAGCTATACTAGCTACCAAATCTTCTGTAAAAGTTTTAGAAGAAAAACTACGACAACAAGCTAAAAAAGAAGAAAAAGTTATTGCGGATGCTAATTCTACTGCAGAAACACTCAAAAGTTTAGATATCAAAATCAAAGCTAAAATCTCAAGTGGTAACAAACTTTTTGGAAAAATAACATTAGCTCAATTCATGTCTGAAATTAAAAATATTGAAATTGATAAAAGCTTTGTAAATATCCCTTCCGCAAAGGAATTGGGTAAATACGAAGCTACAATTAGATTACATAGAACTATTTCAATAACTATTCCTTTTGAAGTAATTGCTGAATAGTTTATTTTTTAGTATTTTTAGCTAAAATAAAATATATTTGTAAAAGTTACTTTAAAAGTACATGGATTTATTTCAAGAATATTTAAATGAGATAGTTATTAGAAAAAAAAATGGTTTACACCCAAAACCAATTAATGATTCTAATCTTACAATCCAAATTATCAATCAAATTCTTGAAAAAAACAATAAATACAGAGAAGAATCTTTAAATTTCTTAATTTATAACATATTACCAGGAACAACTCCAGCAGCTGAGGTCAAAGCTAAATTTTTAGAAAAAATTATTTTGGAAGAGTATCAAATGCCAGAGATAACTCCAAATTTTGCTTTTAAAATGCTATCTCACATGAAAGGAGGACCATCAATAAAGATTCTCATTAATCTATTGTTAGGTTCTAATGAAAAAAAATCCAAAAAAGCATTAGATGTTCTAAAAACACAAGTATTCTTATACGATGCTGATATTTCCAGAATTGAAATTGCTTTTAAGAATGGAAATGTACTAGCTAAAGAATTGCTTCAAAGTTATTCACAAGCTGAATTCTTTACTAAACTTCCTGATATTGATGAAAAAATAGAAATAGTAACATTTGTAGCTGGTGTCGGAGATATTTCAACCGATCTTCTATCTCCAGGAAGTGACGCACACTCAAGAGCAGATAGAGAACTTCACGGAAAAAGTATTTTTGAACATAACAAAGAACAACAAGAAGAATTACTAGATTTACAAAAAAAACACCCAGACAAAAAAATCATGTTAGTTGCTGATAAAGGGACAATGGGTGTAGGTTCCTCAAGAATGTCAGGAGTTAATAATGTTGCATTATGGATAGGAGAAAAAGATAGTGAATTCATTCCATTTGTTAACATCGCCCCAATAGTTGGAGGAAGTAATGGAATATCACCAATTTTTTTGACAACAGTTGATGTTACTGGAGGAATTGGAATTGATTTAAAAAACTGGTATAAAAAGAAAAATGAATTTGGAGAGATAATAATCGATAAAAATGATGAACCTATACTTGAAAATTTATATTCGGTTGATACCGGAACAATTTTCACAATAAATACTCAAACAAAAAAACTTCTTAAAGAGGATAAAGAAATTTGTGATATTTCAAAAGCATTTACACCTCAAAAGATAGAATTTATGAAAGCAGGAGGAAAGTATCCTGTGGTATTTGGAAAAAAATTACAAAATACTGCTTCTCGAATTTTAAAAGTTCCAACACCACAAGTTTACGCTTCCTCTAAAGAGGTGTATCATAAAAATATTGGATTAACGGCAGTAGAAAAAATATTTAACGCAAATTCTGTGGGAGTTGAAGATAATAAAATCTTATACGCAGGTTCGTATGTTAGAGTTAACGTAAACATTGTTGGGTCTCAAGATACAACAGGTCTCATGACGTCTCAAGAACTAGAGATGATGGCAGCCAAAACAATTTCTCCAATAATTGATGGAGCATATCAATCCGGTTGTCATACCGCTTCTGTGTGGGATAAGAAGTCACAAGAAAATATACCAAGACTAATGCAATTCATGAATGATTTTGGACTAATAACAGCCAGAGATCCAAGAAATGAATATCACGCAATGACTGATGTGATTCATAAAGTTCTTAACGATTTAACTATTGATGATTGGTCTATAATTATAGGGGGTGATTCACATACAAGAATGTCAAAAGGAGTTGCTTTTGGAGCCGATTCAGGTACTGTTGCCTTAGCTCTCGCTACTGGGGAGACATCAATGCCAATACCCGAGTCTGTAAAAGTTACATTTTCTGGAGATATGTCAACATATTTAGATTTTCGCGATGTTGTTCACGCTACACAACTGCAAATGCTTGAAAAATATGATGGAGAAAATGTTTTTCAAGGAAGAATAATTGAAGTCCATCTCGGAACTCTTCCAGCTGACAAAGCCTTTACTTTTACAGATTGGACAGCTGAAATGAAAGCCAAGGCATCTATCTGTATTTCTGATGATTTAACACTAATTAAATCATTAGAAATTGCAAAAGAAAGGATACAGTCGATGGTTGACAAAGGAATGGATAATCAAAAAAATGTACTTCGAAATTTAATAAAGAAAGCTAATATAAGAGTTGAACAAATAAAGTCCGGAGAAAAGCCAGCTTTAAAACCAGATTTAAACGCAAAATACTTTGCAGAGTTTAATGTAAATCTTGATGAAATATCTCAACCAATGATTGCTGATCCCGATGTAAACAATGAAGATAGTTCAAAAAGATATACTCACGATACCATTAGAAAACTGTCTTATTATGAAGGAAAAAAAACTGTTGATTTGGGATTCGTTGGTTCATGTATGGTACATAAAGGAGATTTAAAAATTCTTGCAGACATATTACGAAACGTTGAAAAAGAAAAAGGAAAAGTTGTTTTTAATGCACCATTGATTGTAGCAGCTCCAACATATAATATTATAGAAGAACTTAAAAATGAAGGTGATTGGCAAATATTACAAAAGTATTCAGGTTTTGAATTTGATGATACAAACCCCAAGAATGTAGCAAGAACAAAATATGAAAATATGATGTACTTAGAAAGACCTGGATGTAATCTGTGTATGGGTAATCAAGAGAAAGCTGAAAAGGGAGATACAGTAATGGCAACATCTACAAGACTTTTTCAAGGAAGAGTTGTAGCTGACTCTGAAAGAAAAAAAGGAGAGTCATTGTTGGCATCAACGCCTGTAGTTGTACTTTCTGCAATTTTAGGAAGAGTTCCAACATTTGATGAATATAAACAAGCTACAAAAGGAATTAATCTTACAAGATTTTCTCCATCCAAAGAAAAATTATGTGCGTAATATGGACTAAGTTACAAAACTTGGTATTTCTTCAATAAAATCATATTTTTCGTTCAAATAATCTCTTTTACAACAATAATGTTTGATTCCATTTGTGACAATTAAAAAATTTACACGCAATTGAGAATTATATTTAGCAATTTGATAAAATGTTTCTTGGGTTATTTTAACTTCAGGAGATTTACATTCAACAATTATATTTTCTAAACCCTGTGTATCATATACAACAATATCAGCTCTAGTGTTGAGAGAATTATAGCTAATAACTTTTTCAACGCCCATTAAACTCAGAGGAAATTTTTTTTCTTTATTTAAATATTGTATAAAATTTTGTCTCACCCATTCTTCTTGGTTAAGAGTTAAATATTTTTTTCTAACCTCGTCGAAAATATATATTTTTTTTCCAATCTCTTTCATTTTGAGTTTGTAAATTGGCATATTCAAGATTGGTAACTTTTTCACATCTCAAATTAAATGAAATATAGTGAAATCATAACACAAATAAACAATAAATTTTATCATCCTGTATACTTCTTAACCGGAGAAGAGTCTTATTACATTGATAAAATTTCAAATCATATAATTAAAAGTATCTTAAATGATGAAGAGAAGGTATTTAATGAAACTATTTTTTATGGAAAAGATACTGATACTAATACTATTATTTCTGAATCAAAACAATTTCCATTCGGATCACAATACAGAACAGTAATTGTAAAGGAAGCTCAAGATATTAGAAACATCGAAAAATTAGAGACTTATATTGAAAATCCCAATCCATCAACAATATTAGTTATTTGTTATAAATATAAAAAAATAGACAAAAGAAAATCATTTGGAAAAAATTTATCAAAAAAAACAGTATATTTTGATAGCAAAAAACTATATGAAAATCAAGTTCCTTCATGGATAAAAAACTATGTCAAAGATTTGGGATTCACAATTGACGACAAATCTTCAAAAATCTTGTCTGAATATCTAGGTACAAACTTATCAAAAATTAGTAATGAAGTGAAAAAGCTAGTTTTAAATATGAAAAAAGGAGAAAATATAACTCTAGAAATTATTGAGGAAAATATTGGAATTAGTAAAGATTTCAATATTTATGAACTTCAAAGTGCATTAGGGGATAAAGACATATTGAAATCAAATAAAATAATTAAATTCTTTTCAGAAAACCCAAAAAACCATCCATTTGTTTTTGTTCTTTCCTCTCTTTTTAGTTATTTTCAAAAATTAATGATATATCATAACCTAATAGATAAAAGCAAAGGAAATATATCACAATCACTTGGAATTAATCCTTTTTTTGTTGACTCATATCGTTCTGCCGCTAAAAATTATCCCTCAAAAAAATTATTCTATATATTTAAATATTTTAAAGAATATGATCTAAAAAGTAAGGGTATAAATAATCAGTCAACGAAACAAAATGAATTACTAAGAGAACTTATATATAAGATACTACATTAAATAATGACAACTTACAATGTGATCTTCTTATATTTGCAAATCTTATAACAAAAGATGAATAAAAATATTTTTTTTCTTTTAGCGTTTTTTCTAATAAATACAAATATTTATTCTCAGAAAGGAACCATTAGAGGGTTTGTCTCTGACAAAATTTCAGGGGAGCCCATTATGTTTTGTAATGTTACAATTGATGGGACAAGCTTTGGATCCCAAACAGACTTAAATGGAATGTACAATCTTTCTCAAATCCCTTCAGGAGATCACGAAATAGTAGTTACATTTGTAGGATATGAAAAATACACGAAAAATATTTCAATAAATAATGGTGAAATTTTAAACCTAAATATTGAACTAAATACCTCTACTGTAAAAATTGATGAAATAGAAATTTCTGCCGACAGATTAGAAATGAAAACAGATGTCAAAGCTGCCTCTATTAAAATAACAACTCAAGATTTAGAATTAGTTCCGTCGATTGGAGGAGAAGCTGATTTAGCACAATACATGCAAATAGTTCCAGGAGTTATCTTCACAGGAGATCAAGGAGGACAATTATACATCAGAGGTGGATCTCCAGTGCAAAATAAGGTTATTCTAGATGGTATGACAATTTATAGCCCCTTTCACTCTATTGGATTGTTTTCAGTTTTTGACTCTGATATTATTAAGGCAACTGATGTTTATACTGGTGGTTTTTCTGCTGAATATGGAGGTAGAGTTTCATCTATAATGGATATAAAAACAAAAGATGGAAATAAGAAAAGAATTCAAGGAAAAATCTCTTCTAATACTTTCGGAAGCAAACTTTTATTAGAGGGGCCTCTTAAAAGAAATAGTGGAGCTAGTTTCATTTTTTCAGGTAAAAACTCTTACTTAGATAAAACATCTAAATTGATATATAATTATCCAATGCCATACTCATATACAGATCTATATGGAAAACTAACTTTCAGCTCAAATAATGGAAGTAAGGCAAACTTCTTTGGTTTTAATTTTCAAGACAATGTAAATTACCAAGGAGTTTCAGATCTACAATGGAATTCAGAGGGAATTGGTTCTGATTTTTTATTAATACCAGGAAATTCAAATGTTTTAATTGAAGGAAATATCGCCTATTCAAAATATCACATCACTTTAAATGAAAAATCATCACCACTCAGAGAAAGTTCAATTGCTGGAGGTAGTATGGGCTTTGATTTTACATCATTTCAACAAAATGGTAAAATAAAGTACGGATTTGATGTTTATAGTTTTCTCACAAAATTTAAAACTTTTAATTCTGCAAACGCTATAATTGAACAAGACGAAAATACATCTGAGTTTTCTGCATATTTAAATTACCAATATAATACAGACAGATTTATTTTTGAACCTGGATTTAGATTACAAAAATATAATTTAGAAACATCACCTGAGCCTAGAATTGGAATAAAGTATATAGCTTCTGATGTTTTTAGAATCAAGCTTGCCTCAGGTATTTATTCTCAAAATATCATTAGTTCAGTTTCAGATAGAGATGTTGTTAATTTATTTTATGGATTCCTTACAAGTCCCTCAGATATACCGCTTGATGAGGAAGGAAATGAATATAAACATAAAATACAAAAAGCAAGACATATTATAATTGGTGGAGAATACGATATTAACCTTAAAATGGATATACAGGTTGAGGGATACATAAAAGATTTTACCCAACTTACTAATATCAATAGAGAAATGCTATCAAATTATGACAATGAATTTATCATTGAAAAAGGATTAGCCAAAGGCATTGATTTTTTATTAAAATATAAAAATAAAAAATTATATTTATGGACAGTATACTCATTAGGAGTAATTAAAAGATTAGATGACGGGAAAAGATATTTTCCTCATTTTGACAGAAGACACAATGTTAATTTTGTTAGTAGTTATACTTTTGGTAATAATAATAGTTGGAAAGCAGATGCACGTTGGAACCTTGGATCAGGTTTTCCTTTTACTCAAACTCAAGGTTATTATGAAAATATCCCTTTTAATGATGGAATAAACACTGACTACACAAGTCAAAATGGAGAATTAGATGTTATTTACGGCGAATTAAACCAAGGAAGACTTCCTTACTATCATAGATTAGATTTATCGATATCTAAATCTTTTAAATTTTCTAAAAATACTATCCTTGAAATCAGTGCATCCGTAACTAATGCATACAATAGAGAAAATATTTTTTATTTTAATAGAATAGAACATGAAAGAGTCAACCAACTTCCCATACTATCTAGTGGAGGTGTTAGCTTTAAATTTTAATAATCATTAATAATAAAATGCTATTGTACAAACTAGTATTTTCTTACTTTTGTGAACTATAAATAATTAAATTGATTAAATCTCCAACGAAATATCTTTTTGTTACAGGTGGCGTATCATCTTCACTTGGAAAAGGAATTATATCATCTTCTCTTGGGAAGTTGCTAAAAGCGAGTGGATATTCAGTAACAATTCAAAAATTAGACCCCTATATAAATATAGACCCCGGTACAATGAATCCATATGAACATGGAGAATGTTTTGTTACAAATGATGGAGCAGAAACCGATCTTGATTTAGGTCATTACGAAAGGTTTCTAGACACTGAAACTTCACAAGCAAATAATGTCACTACTGGAAGAATATACCAAACTGTAATTGATAAAGAAAGAAAAGGAGATTATCTTGGTAAAACAGTTCAAGTAATTCCTCATATTACCGATGAGATTAAGAGAAGAATTAAAATTCTTGGAGATACTAAAAAATTTGATTTTGTCATCACTGAAATTGGAGGAACAGTTGGAGATATTGAAGCACTTCCGTATATTGAAGCAGTAAGACAATTAAAATGGGAATTAGAAGGGAATGCATTATTCATTCATTTAACACTTATACCATACTTATCAGCTGCTGGAGAGTTAAAAACAAAACCTACTCAACATTCTGTAAAAACTTTGTTAGAATCCGGAATTCAACCTGACATATTAGTATGCAGGACAGAGCATCCCCTAAATTCTGATTTAAAGAAAAAAATAGCTAGATTTTGTAATGTAGAAAAAGAAGCTGTAATTGAATCAATGGACGCATCAACAATATATGAAGTCCCTTTGCTCATGCAAAAAGAAGGATTAGATAAAGTTGTTTTAAGAAAATTAGGGATTGTTAACAATACTGTAATCAAACTTCAAAAATGGTGTAATTTTCTTGACGGTCTACAAAATCCAAAACAGAAAATTAATATTGGATTAGTAGGAAAATATGTAGAACTTCAAGATGCTTATAAATCTATCTCAGAAGCTATAATTCACGCTGGTTCTAAAACACTATGCGAAATTAGTGTTAAGTGGATACACGCTGAGAAGATTAACTGTTCAAATGTTTCAGAAGAATTATCTGGATTAAAAGGTGTAATAGTTGCTCCTGGTTTTGGTGACAGAGGTATAGAAGGAAAAATATCCGCTATTAAGTATCTTAGAGAAAATAATATTCCGTTCTTCGGAATTTGTCTAGGAATGCAATCAGCTGTAATTGAATATGCAAGAAATGTTATAGGATTTAAAGACGCTAATTCTACAGAAATGAATAAAAAAACATCATATCCAGTAATAGACTTGATGGAAAAACAAAAAGAAATTCAAATAAAGGGTGGTACAATGAGATTGGGATCATATGACTGTTCTCTAGTTAAAGACTCCAAGTCTTTTTTAATATACAATAAGACAAATATTAAAGAAAGACACAGACATAGGTACGAATTCAACAATACATACAAGTCTGATTTTGAAAAAGCTGGTATGATTACCACTGGCATTAACAAGGAAAATAATTTAGTTGAAATTGTGGAAATACCGTCACATCAATGGTTTGTTGGAGTGCAGTTTCATCCTGAATATAAAAGTACAGTCTCTAATCCACATCCATTATTTGTTGGGTTTATTAATGCTTGTATAAAAAACAAAAATTAATCTAATGAAACAAAATGACAATACTTCTTTTATAGGTCTAATTTTAATGGCCGCAATATTAATCATATTTAATGTTTTTATATTTGACAACTCTAGTAATGAATCAATAAAAAATTCTAACTCTGAAAATTTAAACAACAATTCGTCCAAAAAAGATAATTTAAAAATAGAACAATATAAAGATTCAAGCAATATTAAAATTGAATCTGAAAAATTCTATACTTTAGAAAACGATAAAATCAAACTAAAATTCACAAATAAAGGTGGTGAAATCTCATCAGCTGTTATTAAAGGCTTCTATAGTTATGAGGAATACAAAAAGAATATAGAAGATGAAACATACACTAGTAAAGATATTGAAATATTTAACAATAAGGACTCTAAGTTTGAAATTACTGGTGATAGGAATATTAATACTAATGAATTCTTTTTTGTTGACGAAGGAAGTAATTCTATTACATTTACAAAAAAATATGATAGTAATTCGCACATAAAATACACATATTCCTTGCAGGAAAATGATTCATACTTTATTGACTTTTCCATAGAATCTGAAGGTGTTAATAATCCAGAACTAATTTGGACCATAGCAGCACCAGAAACAGAAAAATCAAAAACAAATCAAGAACAATACACAGGTTTTTATTATCAAGAAGACTACTCAAAAGATGTAGACTATACTTGGGATAATGATAAATATGAAATTAATGAATTCAACACTGAAATTAATTGGATTGCTTTCAAACAACAGTTTTTTAGCACTATTATTAGAGCTGAAAATAATAATTTTAACAATGGAACAGAATTTAAAGTCATTAACGATGAAAAGGACGAATATGTTAAAGTAATGTCTTTAAGAAGTCAGCTAGAGGATGGGAAAAGTAACTATTCCATATTTTTTGGGCCAAATGATTATAATGACTTAAAAAGTTACGATAGAGGTTATGAAAACATATTACCGTTAGGATTTATGTGGATTGATACCGTTGTTAACAAATATATCATTATCAAATTATTTGATTTCTTAAAAAACTCAGCTGGACTTTTAAATTTTGGTATAATTATTTTAGTATTGACATTAATAATAAAATTTTCTTTAGCTCCATTTACTTATAAATCATATTTGTCACAAGCAAAAATGAAGGTACTTAAACCTGAGGTTGATAAGATAAATGAAAAACATAAAGAAAAAGACCCTTTAAAAGCTCAACAAGAAAGCATGAATTTATACAGGAAAGCAGGGGTGAATCCAATGGGAGGATGTTTGCCAATGCTCTTTCAATTTCCTATTTTAATTGCTATGTTTAGATTTTTCCCCGCTTCGATAGACTTAAGACAAAATGCATTTTTATGGGCTGACGATCTTTCTGCTTATGATTCCATATACAACCTAGGTTTTGAAATTCCATTCTATGGCTCTCACATTAGTTTATTTACACTATTAATGTGCGTCTCTACTTTAATGTATACACATATGAATAGTCAAATGAGTGGGAATCAAATGCCTGGAATGAAATTTATGATGTATTTAATGCCAGTAATGTTTTTGGGTTTTTTCAATAATTATGCTTCCGCATTATCATATTATTACTTTCTAGCTAATATTTTTACGTTTTGTCAAATGTTTATTATGAGAAAATTAGTAGATGAAAAAGCCATCCTTGCTCAACTAGAAGCGAACAAGAAAAAACCCAGGAAAAAATCTAGATTTCAAAAAAAACTTGAAGAATTACAGAGAAAACAAGAACAACAATTAAAAAATAGAAAAAGAAAATAATGAGATCTATTTCTCTAGTGTTTTTTATTTTTTCAATTTTTTCTTGCTCAAACCATAAAAACATAAATAAAGAAATTGTCCTATCTATAGAACAGTCAACGTGCAATGGAAATTGCCCCGCGTTTAAAATAACATATTACTCAGATGGAACTGGTGTGTATAATGGTATTAAGCATACAAATCTAGGAAAACAACACTTTAACTATTCAATCAGTGATTTAAAAGAAATAATTAAAATTTCTGAAGAAATAAAATTTTCAGAAATTGAAAATAAATATTATAATAAAGGTTTACAAGATTTACAAATAAAAAAAATTTTTATTAGTGGAAATAGTGTTGTTTTCAATGAAAGACCCTCAGATGAATTAATAAACATATATAATAAAATTAAATCAATTGTTAATGATAAAAAAAAATATTAACTACTATTTACTTGATTTTACTAATAAATAAATTCATCCCTTTTCTTTTTTTTTCATCTAATATATATGATATTTTATTATTTAGATAATCCTCAGCATTATTCTGTAGTATAATATTTTCATACTCTTTCTTGACGGATTCGTGTATGTTTGATATTCCTCTTTTTAATGAATTATTAAATTCTAATAAAAAACTTTTTGATATTTCTTTATTTGATATCCAACAAGCAAAAACAAATGGAAGTCCAGTCATTTTTTTCCAATATTTTGAAAGGTCATATACAAATTCATATTTATGATTTGCGTGAAATGCTCTATCACCAATTATCAAAGCAGCTGTATTTTTATTAATGTTATTTTCAAATCCAATTTTAGATTGTTTAAAAAGAGGGTTTATCTTCCAATATTCTCTGCATAATATCTTTAATAAATCTACAGATGTTCTAGACTGATAGTCTAAATATATTTTTTTAACATCATGAATTGGCACATTAGAGAATAGACATACAGTATCAACATCACCGTTAGCACCTATACAATATTTTGAAATAATTTTAAATGAAGGATAGTCTTTTAAAACAACGACTGGAACAAGACCAATATCTACAACGTTATTTATTAGTTTATCGGCACAAACTGATGGGTAGTCTAATTGCAGGTTTAAAGATTTAGAAATACTAGACATATTTAATCCATGAACAAAAGGGATTGAGTTTAAATATGAAATTACTGAAATCTTATAATTTACCATATGTGGTGAAAAGAGTTAATTATAATGTATATTATATAAATTGAAAATGACAACTTTGAAAAAGCGCCAACTATAAAACCAGCAAAAGCTCCAAAAGCAATTTTAATAGCATCATTAAATTTTTTCGCTTCCATTTGCGCTCCTGCAAATGCTCCAAGTAAAGGTCCTATAATTATCCCAACTCCTGGTATAAATAATAATCCCAAAATTAAACCAACTATAGATCCATTCACAGCTTTTTTTCCTCCACCAAACTTTTTGACACCATGAATTTGAATCCAAAAGTCAAAAATTGTAACTAAAATAGCTATTAGTGCACAAATCAATAAATTAGCTGTACTAATTTCATAAGATGTGAAAAAATGAAAAACCAATAAAGAAATATAAGATACTGATGGTCCTGGAATGGCAGGAATGAAACTCCCAATTAAACCAACAAGTAATAGAAAAATCACAAAAATTATCAATAAAAAATCCATATATCAAAAATAATAAATAACATAACATTACACTAAACTTATAATTCTATTTTGTAATTTTGTATAACTATTAAAAACATTAATAAATGTCAATAAATTCGCTTACCGCAATTTCACCAATTGACGGTAGATACTCATCGAAAACAGAAAAACTGAAAAATTATTTTTCAGAATCTGCATTAATTAAATACAGAATATTAATTGAAGTCGAGTATTTTATAAGTTTGTGTGAATTACCATTACCTCAATTAAAAAATTTTCCAACAATTGAGTTTGATAAGTTAAGAAATATATATAAAAATTTCTCAATCAACTCAGCTATTAGAGTTAAAGAAATTGAAAAAACAACAAATCATGATGTAAAAGCCGTTGAATATTTCATAAAGGAAGAATTTGACAAATTAGGCTTATCTAATTTTAAAGAATTTATACATTTTGGATTGACATCTCAAGATATTAACAACACAGCTGTTCCATTATCAATTAAGGAATTTTTCAATATTGTATTCACACCAGAACTTAATAACGTGATTAAGAATTTAAGAAAACTTTCTGAGGAATGGAAAGATGTTCCGATGCTAGCAAGAACACATGGACAAGCAGCATCTCCAACAAAATTGGGAAAAGAAATTTTTGTTTTTGTTGAGAGAATCGAAAATCAACTAAAATTATTAGAAAAAATTCCTTTTACATCTAAATTTGGAGGAGCAACTGGAAATTTTAATGCACATATTGTAGCATATCCAAATTATAATTGGGTTGAATTTGGAAATAATTTTGTTGAGAAAAAATTATTGATGATTAGACAGCAAACAACAACCCAAATTGAACACTATGATAATTTAGCAGCATTATTAGATTGCATTAAAAGAATTAATAACATTTTAATTGATTTATCTAGAGACATATGGACATACATTAGTATGGATTACTTTAAACAAGCAATAAAAAAGGGAGAAGTTGGATCCTCAGCAATGCCTCACAAAGTCAATCCAATAGATTTTGAAAATGCTGAAGGCAACCTTGGTATGGCTAACAGTATTTACGAATTCTTATCTTCTAAGTTACCAATTTCCAGACTTCAGAGGGACTTAACAGACAGTACAGTGTTAAGAAATATAGGAGTTCCTTTTTCACATAACCTAATTTCATTTAATTCTCTAAATAAGGGACTTGAAAAAATAGTTTTAAACCAAGAAAAAATCCAAGAAGATTTAGATAAAAACTGGGCTGTTTGTGCGGAAGCCATACAAACTATTCTAAGAAGAGAATCATATCCAAATCCATATGAATCTCTAAAAAAACTTACTAGAACTAATTCTATAATTAATAAGGAAAGTATTTTTAACTTTATTGAAGAACTCAATATTAGTGATGAAATTAAAGAAGAGTTAAAAAAATTAGTCCTTACAATTACACAGGTATTTAAAACTGAACTTTACAATTCTCTAAGAAATCTTTCCAGTTCCAAACAAAATGAGACAAACACTTTTTCAGCTCATTAAACAATACAGGGTTTGGTTCATTTTTGCGTCTTAATAATTCTGACTGACAGTTGTTTATATTATACTTATCAAAAACTGCAAAAGACATTGCTTCAATAGGATCAACATGTTTAGCTAATAAATCATTAAAATAAGTTTCATAATTCAAAAACATATCCATAGCGATTTCAACATCATCCTCTAAAAGTGGGGTTATATTATCAATAATATAATTTCTTAATATCAGAGATTCATTATCTTCGAAATTTGTAGAAAGAATATGTATATTACCAATAAATATGATTAATCTAAACCACTTTATATCTTCATTAGAAATATTAGGACTATTCTCTAAATTATTATTATAATTTAAAAAACTTTTAATTTCAGTAAAGCCATCATTTACAACTTTATTTATGGCAACAGCAAATATTTTTGCTGTATCCTCAGCAGTGATTTTGTCTTTTTTTGAAATGCCAAAAAAATTTAACATTATTTAATATTTAATTTAAAACTTGTCGTCGCATGCTTTTCTATCTCATCACCTATTGATAAACAAGCTGTAGCTGCTGGAGATGGGGCATTTAAGACATGAATATTATTTTTATTTTCTACAATTCTAAAATCATCAATTACTTCTCCGTTTCCTCCTAAAGCCATTGCTCTAACTCCAGACTTTCCTACTATTATATCGTTCATTTTTAGAGAAGGTATCATCTTTTTTAATTCTTTCAAAAATAATCTTTTTGAAAACGCTCTACTATATTCTTTCAATCCAAATTTCCAATGATTTATGAACAATTTCCAGGTACCTAAAAAAGTTAGAGCTTCAAATGTATCCTTAAAATTAAAATCTAATTTACCATACCCTTCTCTTTTAAAAGTAAAAACAGCATTCGGCCCACATTCAATGCTACCATCTGTCATCCTGGTCAAATGAACTCCTAGAAATGGAAATTCAGGGTTTGGAACAGGATATATCAAATGTTTTACTTTGTACTTCGCCTGAGAATTTAGATAATAATAATCTCCCCTAAATCCTACAATCCTCATGTTAAGATTCATATTATCTTTTTTTGCAAGTCTATCAGAAAATAAACCCCCACAAAATACTGAATGATGAGTATTGATTGTGCCTTTGGTAGTAATTAAATAATCTTTTTTAACATCTAAAACCTTACAAGAAGTTAAAATTTTGCTTTTAGGATTAATAAAAGTAATTAACTCGGATAATTTATTTGTAACCTGTTTATAATCAATAATACCAGACTCTGGTACATGCAAAGCAGCGACACCTCTTGCTTCAGGCTCGATTTCTATAATTTTTTTTTGATTTAAAATTTTTAAATCAATCAGACCATTTTTTTTTCCTCTTTCTTTCAACTCTGATAATATATTTTTTTCTTTGGAATTTGTAGCTAAAACTATTTTTCCACAGATTTCGTATTTTATCGAATATTTTTTTGCAAAGGCGACTAACTGTTTTCTTCCGTCAACACAATTTTTCGCTCTGTAAGATCCAGGTTTATAGTATAAGCCTGAGTGAATAACTCCTGAGTTTCTGCCAGTTTGATGAAAAGCAAGTTTATCCTCTTTTTCTAAAACAACTATATTTAATTTAGGATATTTTTTTTGTAACTTGTATGCAGCAGCCAATCCAACGATTCCTCCTCCAACTATTGAAATATCATATTTTATATCACACACAATACAAAATTACAATTATCAAATTTTCTATCAAGTAATTTATAAAATTATTTTATCACAGTACAATCAGTGAATGTATATTGTTCAAAAAGATCGTCATATCCTTCAAATCTTCCTTTTACTGATAATGTATCAGAAATCAAAAAAACTGATTGTGTCTTTGATGACTCAAATGAAAAATGTAATTTAGAATCTAGCACAACACTTATATATGGCGACCCTGAAATCACATCAGTAACAACCCCCTTAACACTAATTACTTTTGAAATAAAATTGTCACTAGATTCTATAAAATTTTCTGAATTATTAAAGTAAATATCCGATTCCTTATCAAGATAATTTGTGGACGGTCGATATATATAAACAATGACAGTAATTAATGCAAATAATAAAATTATTAAGAATTTAAGTCTAGTTTTCATATTTTAGAAATTAAAGGATCTAGAAATATTAAATCCAAAATGAATACCACCGTCACTCCAATTTTCAACATTTTCATTGATAAATCCTCTTTCAAACATTGCTGTTGAATTAGATAAAAACAATTGAAATACATGACCACCAGTTTCTATATCACATCCAAATGAAAAAGAATTAATATGATTTTCATTCTTTATTGGATGAATAATATTATCTCCACTTTTTATAATAGGTATCCACTCATAGTTTATAGAAACGCTTTTATTTAATTTATATCGACCTCCTATTCCTAATGAGTACATAATACGACTCAACTCTAGAAAGGGAGAAGGAAAATTATAGTAAGTTATCGAAGGAGATATTTGGAATGATAACTCCGAATTTATTTTTCTTGCTAAAAGCAATTGGTTTGTATAGCTAAAATTATCTGCGTACTTCTTTTTATTTGAAAACAAAGCAGTTAACGTATCAAATGATATAATTGAGTACGTAGAGATTGTAAGTGGAAAATTATTTTTTCCTTGATTAATAAATTTCGTCTTTAAAGAGCCATCAATAACTTTATAAGTAGAGCTTCTAGCTAATCCAAGAGTAACATTATCTGTAAGGCCATAATTAAAAATCATTCTTACATTTCCATAATCAATTCCATATAGATTCTCAATCCCTGAATTTAAAGTGCCAAATCTGTGACAAATAATAAAATCAAGTTCCGCCTCTGCGGGTTGTTCTATAGTCTCAAGATTTATAATTTTAGATGATTTAAAAGTTGCAAATGTTAAAGTTTCTTCATTGTTATCTAACATAGTCAACAAGTCATCTTGTGCAAGGGAAGACATTGTGACTAACAAAAGAAAAAACACATAAACCTTTCTTCTCATTTTTATTTTGGTTGTAATTTCATTTCTAATAATATCGATACTTTTTCTGAAATCTTATCTTTTACTAAATTCGGTATTTTAACGTTATAATCTGAAAGAAAAATATCAAAACCTGAGTTAATTTGTATAATATTTTTTGAGGAATTAATGGTACCAGAAACTTCAATTTGTTTGTCAACCCCGTGAATAGTTAATATTCCTTTTGCTTTAACATTTTGATGTTTTGATTTCAAGTCAATATTGCTCCAATCGACAATAGAACCAATAAAAGTAGATGTTGGATATTTTTCAGAATCAACATATTTTTCGTTAAAGTGTTCTTCCATAAGTGCTCTTTCAAATTTAAATGATATCATTTTTAATTGAAAGGCTATTTTACCTGTCTCAGTGTCTAATATGCATGACACATGATTATTTACAGGATTTATTTTTTCCAATGGACTAGATGCATTAAACTCAATCATTCCATTTCTCGTTATATATTTCCCTTGAGATAAAGAATTAAAACCGCTAATAATTGCTAGTATTATTAAAAAAGTTCTCATAAATGCAAAATTAAGAATTAATTTCTTTGAAGTTGATTCTATTAAAAATTATTAACCCAATTAAAAAAAAAATTATAACAACCCACAATGCAAATTGTTGTGAATAAAAATTTGAAATAATTCCAAAAAATAAAGGACCTAAAAAAGAAGTTGCTTTACCTGTAAGAGCAAAAAAACCAAAAAATTCATTTTGTTTTTTTTCTGGAGTTAGTTGAGACATAAGTGATCTACTACATGACTGATTAGGACCAATCATTAACCCAATTAATATTCCTGCAATCCAAAAAATTAACTGAGGAAATGTCAAAGTATAGTGTAGACTCAAATTAAATAATTTAATATCAAAATTTATGTCAGAAAAAATCTTAGTATAGGGAGCGATAAATGCTAAAAGAGTTGAAATAATTAGTACCAGTAAGGAAATATTTATTATTTTTAAAACACCAATTTTATCCTCTAAATAACCAAATATAAAAGAACCAAAACCTGCGGAAATATTTAATAATATTCCTAAAATCATAACCTCACTAAAACTAAAATCTAGCGTTTCAACTGCATATATTCCTCCAAGTGAGAAAATTGTAATTAATCCATCATTATAAAACAATCTAGCTAAGAGAAAATTAGCAATTATCTTATAATTCCTTAATTGATTTAAAGTTTTTTTTAGTGATTTAAAAGTATCTTTAATGTGTGTTTTTTTAAACTTCTCAGGTTTTTTGTCTTTGACATATAAAAAAGTAGGGACACTAAATACTAAAAACCAAACTCCAACCAAAACATTTATTTTTTTAATACCCTCTATGTCCATTTCAGGGAAAATGGATAATGATAAAAATAAAGCTATGAGACCTCCAAAAAATCCTAAACCCCATGCAAAGCCAGATATCTTACCGATATTTTCTTTTTGACTTAAGTCAGGCAAATAAGAATTTGAGAAGACACATCCCATTTCAAATGATATATTTGCTATCACGAATAAAGATAATGCTAAATAAACGTCACCAGAGTCAGGAAAATACAATAGAATAGAAAAAATAGAACAAAACCATGTAAATATCATTAGGAAAAATTTTCTATACCCCCCACGATCAGCAAGTGCTCCCAATATAGGAGAAAGTATAGAGACAACAATTGCAGTAACTGCAATAGCAGTAGTCCACAATAAAGTTCCAAAATGTTCATCGTTAACTATATATTTTGTAAAGAACGCACCATACACAAATGTTACAATTATGGTAGTAAAAGGTTGATTAGCAAAATCATATAATGCCCACGAGAGAACTTTTTTTCGATTTTTTAAATTCACTAAAAGCATAATAATAAACATCAATAATACAATAATTATTTCGATTAAATATAGATACTCCATTCTATTAAAAAATGTAAATTTGTGAATTAAATTTTCAAAATGAAATTAGAAGGAATCATAAATGTGTCTGGCAAGTCAGGCTTGCACAAAATTGTTTCAAAAGGAAAAAAATCTATCATAGTAGAGTCCTTAATTGATAAAAAAAGAATGCCTGTGTATTCTCACATAAACGCAAATTCTTTAGAAGAAATTGGAATATATACTTATAAAGACACTATCCCTCTAGTTGATGTATTTATTAAAATAGCGAAAAAAACTAAATGTTCGAAATGTATTTCTCACAAAGAAAATACAAATAATTTAACAGATTATTTTAGAGAAATATTACCAGAATATGATGAAGAAAGAGTGTATATCTCAGATATAAAAAAAGTGTTTCAGTGGTACAATGTATTACATTCTGTTGGACTTGTGAATTTACCTAAAAAAAACGAAAAAACTAAAAAGAAAAAAGAAAATGAGCAATGACATCAAAATTCCTAATAAACCAATAAGAGAATTTGTTCCTAAAAATTTAATTATTGACTCATGGGGAAAAATACAACCTTTATTTGATAATTTATTAGAAAGAAAAATTAATAATGTTAATGAATTAGAAAAATGGATGTCTGACAGATCAGAACTAGCAGCTGTTTTAGAAGAAGATCTCGCATGGAGATATATTAAAATGAATATAAATACAAATGACAAAGATAAGTCTCAAAAATTTCACTTCTGGATTAATGAAATTTCACCAAACATGTCTCCATATTCTCACAGGTTAAATATAAAATTAGTTGAATGCAAATACATAGATGATTTAGATTCAGATAAATATAAAATTTATATCAGAGGAATTAAGAATTCTATAAGTATTTTTAGAGAGGAAAATATTCCATTATTTACAAAAATGGAAACTAAACAACAAGAATACGGATCTATAGTTGCGAAAATGAACATTGAGGTTAATGGTGAAAAATTAACTATGCAAAAAGCACAATTACTTTTAAAAGATACTAATAGATCGTTTAGAGAAGAAATATATAACAAAATCCAAAAAAGAAGATTGCAAGATGAAAAAGTTTTAGATAATTTATATGATGAGCTTATTGAACTAAGACAAAAAATCGCAAACAATGCAGGATTCAAAAACTACAGAGACTACATGTTTTCAGCAATGGGTAGATTTGATTACACAGCAACGGATTGTTATAATTTTCATGATGCTATTGAACAAGAAATTGTTCCAATAATTACATCATTAGAAAAGAAAAGAAAGGAAAAATTAAATTATGAAGTTTATAGGCCTTGGGACACGACTGTAGATACCGACGGACTACCTGCATTAAATCCATTTAAAGACGAAAATAACCTCACTAACTTAACAATTGAGTGTTTTGAAAAACTAAGACCGTATTTTGGAGAATGTATTTCAATAATGAGAAAGATGGAACACCTTGATTTGGAGTCGAAAAACGGAAAAGCACCAGGTGGTTTTATGTATCCACTACATGAAATTGGTGTTCCTTTCATATACATGAACGCTGTAGGTTCACAAAGAGATCTTGTTACCATGGTTCATGAGGGTGGTCACGCTATCCACTCTTTTTTGAGCAGAAAATTAAAACTTACAGAATTTAAAAGTACTCCTTCTGAAGTTGCTGAGCTTGCCTCTATGAGCATGGAGTTGTTATCAATGAAATACTGGGATGTATTTTATCCAAATAGAAATGATTTAAAAAGAGCGAAAAAAGAACAACTTGAAAAAGCATTAGAAGGTCTTCCGTGGATAGCTGCAATTGATAAATTTCAACATTGGATATATACAAATAATCATACATCAAAAGAAAGAAAAGAGAAATGGATTGAGATTGACAAAGAATTAGGAAATCAGGTTGTAAATTGGGACGGTTATGAAAATTCACAAGCTATAATGTGGCAGAAACAGTTACACTTATATGAGGTCCCATTTTACTATATTGAATATGGAATGGCACAATTAGGAGCTATTGCTATTTGGAGAGAATTTATTTTAAAAGGAGAAGAAGCGATAGATAAATATATTGAAGCTCTAAAACTAGGATACACAAAATCAATATCTGAAATTTATGAAACTGCGGGTATAAAATTCAATTTTTCCTCAGATTATGTAAAAGAATTAGCCGACTTTATTAAATCAGAATTAGACAAAATAAATAATTAATCTATAACAGACCCACAGTTTGCACAAAACTTATCATTTTTATGAATTCTATGTAAACATTTACTACACCTAAGTGTTGGGTAGTTTAAGTCATCGGAATCAATTTTTGTTACAGCTGAAGCTACAATTCCAGTGGGTACTGCAATAATACCGTAACCAAATAACATAATTATTGAAGCAAAGAATTTACCAATTGCTGTGGCTGGAACAACTGTTCCATATCCAACAGTTGTTAATGTCACAATTGCCCAGTAAATTGAATTGGGAATGTTTTCAAATCCAGAAGTTGCGTTTCCAGAAGGACCTTCAATAAGATACATTATTGTTCCAATTACAATTACAAACAATACTACTGTAAGAAGAAAAACTACAATCTTTGGGATAGATTTTCTCAACGCTATTAACATAGTTTGACTTCCTCTTATATAAGAGGATAAATGAAGTATTCTAAATAATCTGATTAGCCTAACGACTCTAATAACCATTAAATAATGTAAATCAAAAATAAACATTAAGTATGTTGGCAGTATGGCTAGAAGATCTACAACACCCATGAAAGAGAAAATATATTTAATTGGTTTCTTTACAATCCAAACTCTTAAAAAATATTCAATTGTAAATAATATAGTAAAAATCCATTCAAAGATTTGTAATAATAATCCATACTTATTTTTAATATCAATAACACTTTCTAATGAAACACAAATGACGGACAGAACAATAGTTATTAAGAGGACTACATCAAATAATTTTCCATTTGGAGTTTCCGCTTCAAAAATTATATGAAATAATTTATTTTTTAATTCTTTGTTTCTCATTTATAATAATTTAAGTAAAAGTAATTATATTGAATTAAGATCAGTGAAAACTATTTTATTTTCTGATTCATACCAATTTAAATAATTCTTCTTGAATAACTTTTCTATTGACTTTCTTTTAATCTTCATTGTAGGAGTCAAAAAACCATTTTCAACAGTCCACTCTTGGTTTAATATTACAATTTTATAAATTGTTTCATGCGACTCAAGTTTTTCATTAACTTTTTTTAGAGTATTCGATAAATTCTGAGACAAATCACTCTTTAATTTATTTAAACCAGTTTCTGATAATGTTACCAAAGCAATTGGATTAGGGATACCAGTACCAACAACACAAACCTGTTCAATATTTTTGTTTGACGAAAGTGTCATTTCGATTGGAGAAGGAGCAACATACTTTCCTTTAGATGTTTTAAAAATATCTTTTACTCTTCCAGTAATTTTTAAAAAACCATCAGCATCAATTTCTCCCTCATCACCAGTATGTAACCAGCCATCTTTGATAATTTCATTAGTTAACACAGTATCTTTATAATAACCTTCCATTAAGGCATCGTGTTTAATAAGAATTTCATTATTGCCCGACAACTTTACTTCACATAATGGTAATGCTTGACCAACATAGCCAATTTTGATTTTATTACTTAAGGTCACATGAGAATAACAAGTATTTTCAGTCATTGCATAGGCTTCCTGAATATGAATATCAAGATTTTTAAACCATTTAATTAATGGCACTGGAGTAGGTGCAGCTCCTGTGAAAATATTTTTTGCTTTTTGCAATCCTAATCCTTTCTTAATTTTATTTTTAATAATTTTAGAGATTAACGGAATCGATAACAAAAAATTTAATCTCTTTTGAGATAATTTTGATAAAATTCCTTGTTGAAACTTTGTCCAGATTCTAGGTACTCCTAAAAATACGGTTGGAGATACCGACGAGAGATTATCTGAAAAAGTATCAATACTTTCGACAAAATAAACTTTGCCCCCAGAGTATATAGAACCCATTTCAACTAATAATCTTTCAGCTATATGACATAGTGGTAAATAAGAGAAAAAAACATCTTTGTTAAGTCCAGCCGCTTTCACTGCATTTGTAGCTGCGAAACTAAAATTTCTAAATTTATGCATAACTCCTTTTGGATCACCTGTAGTACCAGATGTATAAATAATAGTTGATAATTCTAGCTCATTTCTAATTATATTTTCATTTATAGGCTCAACATCATTAGTAAGTTCATCCCAGTTAGGATATTTTTGAGAATAATATGGATATGTAATGCAACTAGTGCCTTTGGGTATGCCTCCTCTGACATTATCAAAATTATCTAACTTACCAACAAATAAAATTTCTGATTCACTATGTGTCAAAATTTTATTTAGCATTTTGGAACTAAGATTTGGATACAACGGAACAGAAACATGTCCACTCATCATTATAGCTAAATCAGACATTATCCAATGAGCACAATTTTTTGATAAGATAGCAATCTTGCTATTTTCTCTTAAATTTAATGATTTTATGTAAGACGCCATTTTTCTTACCTCAAGCATAACTTCTTTATAAGTCCAATTATGCCAAATACCATTGATTGGTTGATTCAAATATATTTCGTTGGGCTTTTCAGTTTCCCATTTGTACATCATTTCTAATGGAGATAAATATTTCATAATATTATATTGAATTCGTAAAATTATATTTTTTTTTAAATTAGAATAAAAATAATTGATTTTAATTTGTTATGCGTGCATAACATTTTTTTTTATATTCGTAGAAAAGATTCATATGGAACCAGAAGATACAATTGACTATAACCTTAGGAAGACTTGGTATAGTATTGCTAAATATTATAACAGGACTGCAAATGAATATATGGGAAGTATGGCACTGGGGATGATTTTGTTAAACATAGACATGTACGAGGGCACACCCTCTACACAACTTGGACCGAACATGGGAATGGAAGCTACATCCCTAACGAGATCATTAAATAGTTTAGAAAAGTTAGGCGTAATAGAAAGAATTAAAGACCCACAAGATAAACGGAAAACAATTATTTTCCTTACTGAATTTGGAAAAAAAAGAAGAGAAATTGCAAAAAAAACTGTGCTAGACCTCAATAATGCAATTTTTGACAAATTAGAGTCACACGAAATAAAAACTTTCTTTAATGTTATGTCTAAAATAAATAAGCTAATCAGCAAGTATTAATCTATATATATGTATTTAATTAAAAAAGATTTATTTGGCAATCCATTGTTTTTAAAAAGAATTTTAATAGTTATAATTGGATTATTAACTCATAATAAATTTTATAGGAAAAAAAAAATAAATATTAACGGTACAGAAAATATTCCCAAGAATATCAAAAAAAATGTTTTATTTATTTCAAATCATCAAACATATTTTTTGGACGCGATTGGTATAATTCATGTATTGAATTCAACTACCAATGGTAATAAAGATAATATCGATAATTTAAGTTATTTACTTAAACCAAAACTAAACACTTATTATTTAGCAGCAAAAGAAACAATGAAAAGCGGATTAATGCCAAAAATTTTATCATATACAGGCGCTGTATTAGTTGAGAGAACTTGGAGAAAAAATGGAAAAAAAATTAATAGACCAATAAATAATCATGACATCAATAATATTAACAAAGCACTGAAACATGGCTGGGTAATTACATTTCCTCAAGGAACTACGGATTCTAAAGGGGTAGTCAGAAAAGGCACTTCACACATTATAAAAAAAAATCAACCTATCGTAATTCCAATTAGAATTAAAAATTTCAACAAACGATTTGAAAAAAAATCTTTGAAAGTTAAAAATTCTTCAAAGTCAATTTCGATTTGTTTTAAGAAACCTTTAAAAATAAATTATGAAGTCGATACAATTGATGATATAACAATAAAGATCAAAAAATCATTAGAGATATAAGATATAATACTAACAAATGAAATTCACAACATTTAAGTTCGGAGTTAAACTTCAAGAGGGATTAGATATGATGGGATTTGAAGACGCTACTCCTGTCCAACAACAAGCAATTCCAATCATTCAAAGCGATAAAGATTTAATAGCTTGTGCACAAACAGGTACAGGAAAAACCGCTGCATTCGTTCTACCTATTTTAGATAAACTTAGCAGAACAAAACAAAAAAATAAAGTAAATACAATTATCCTCTCTCCAACAAGGGAACTTGCTATACAAATTGATAGACAAATTGAGGGGTTCTCTTATTTCACAAACTGTTCTTCCTATGCTATTTATGGGGGTGGAACAGGCATAGAATTTGACAATCAAAAACAAGCCTTAAAAAAAGGAGCTGATATAATCATTTGTACACCAGGTAGATTATTAGCTCATTTGGACTTTAATTATTTTGATACATCTGGTGTTAAACATTTTATACTTGATGAAGCGGATAGGATGTTAGATATGGGATTTTATGATGACATCATGAAGATTGCAGGTAGACTTCCAAATAAAAGACAAAACCTTTTATTTTCAGCAACTATGCCTCCAAAAATTAGAGAACTTGCACACAATATTCTTAAAAATCACGAAAGTATTAGTATAGCAATATCTAAACCCGCTACTGGTATTACTCAATGCGCATACATGACTCACGATAGTCAAAAAGTAAAACTAGTGAAAGAAATCTTAAAATCAAAAAGTAAAGAGTTAAGTCATGTACTTATATTTGCTTCAAGTATTAAAAGTGTAAAAGAAATTAAAAAGACTCTTAACAAAGGAGGTCTAAGATCTTCTGAAATGCATTCAGGGCTGACTCAAGAACAAAGAGAAAAAACTATTAGAGATTTTAAAAATAAGAAAATAAAAATTTTAGTTGCGACAGATATCTTATCCAGAGGAATTGACATAAAAGGGATTGAATTAGTAATTAATTATGAGGTTCCTAATGACGCAGAGGACTATGTCCATAGAATAGGAAGAACAGCCAGAGCAGACAGAACAGGTGAAGCAATTACTTTTATTAACGCCAAACATGTGAAGAACTTCATGGAAATTGAAAAGTTAATTGAAAAAGAAGTACCTAAACTAGAATTGCCTAAAGGTTTTGAAAAAGCTCCTGAGTACAAGTTATTTTCCAAAAAAAAGAAGAAAAAATGGAAAAGTTTTAAAAAAAAGAAAACTATCTCCTCAACACAGGAGCGTGGTGAGACTTAATTCTAGCATCAATTATTGGAACAGAACAAGAAAAATGTTTGTTTTTAGATTCTGAACTTAAACCATAAATATCGTTAGCTGGATTTGAACGAGTAAAAGTTACCCACAACCAATTTGAAAATTCATCAGCAACAAATTTAGAGTCATCAACTAAAGTAATAAGTGCTATTCCTTCAATATTTTGTTTTTCTAATTGTGAAATTAAATCTTCGATTTTTCCCTCTCCTTCAATCACTAAATTTCCTTTACTTACTAATTTTGGATTTGCGAACTCTGAATTTAATTTTATATTAGGCGTTGTATCTATTAAGTTTCTTTTTACTTCTCCAGCAGCTGCGATAACGACTTTTGACCCCTCATTTAGACCTTCCCCACTATAATCTAAAGTATCAATCGTTGTTTTTGTATGAAAGTGTAAATCTCTCTTCCAATCTACCCTTTGCAGAAAATGTGTAAAGTACTCCTCTTCATTTTTTATATTAGGAGCGTTCTCCTCATCACAAATAAACAAAAATTTCGCTAGAGAAACTTGTCCAGTTCCTAAAATACGATTTGAAATAGTAAGTAATTCTTGGGGCTTTTTGGTTGGATTGTAAGGAGTATATCTCTCACTTCCAATTGCCAATAATAACGGATGAACACCAGCTTCATCTACTGCATTAAGTGCTTTTAATCCCGGTATTTCCTTTTCAACAGCTTTTCCAGATAATTCATGAATAAGAGCTCCGAACTGGGAGTCCTCTTGGGGAGGGCGACCAACAACTGTAAAAGGCCATATTCCATTTTTTTTAGCATAAACCTTATGAATTCTCAATACAGGAAAGTCATGTTTTAAACTATAATAACCTAGATGGTCTCCAAATGGACCTTCCGGTTTTAAATCATCTGGGTACAACTCTCCACAAATTACGAAATCCGCATCCGCGGAAATAGTATATCCATCTTTTCTTGAATAACGGAATCTTCTTTTAGCTAATACTCCAGCGAAAGATAACTCTGACATCCCCTCAGGAAGAGGCATTACTGAAGCGAAAGTATGAGCTGGTGGGCCTCCAACAAAAATAGAAACCTTCAAAGGCACTCCTTTTTTCATTGCTTTCTTTTGATGAACTCCTATACCCCTATGAATTTGATAGTGCATACCTACTTCCTTGTTCATTATATAATCATTACCAGAAAGCTGAATGCGATACATTCCTAAATTGGAATTCAAAACTCCAGGGTTTTCTATATCTTCAGAATAAACTTGAGGTAATGTTATAAATGATCCACCATCTTTTTCCCAACATTTTATTTGAGGTAAATCTTTTATTTGTATTTCTTCAAATAATTTTGGAAAAGAAACTTTTTTAGGAATTGAATAAATACCATTTAATATTGTAAAAAATGATTTTATAGGGTTCTTAAACGCATTTGCGGGGTTTAGTTTTAATTCAATTAAATCTTTTACAACTTCAATAGTATTTCTAAAAATAAACTTGCCTCTATCTAAGGTTCCAAATAAATTAGAGACTGACCTATACTTAGTACCCTTAACATTTTCAAAAAGCAGTGTTTTTTTTCCATTTTTAAACTCATCTAAATGAATTGAAGCAATGTCTAAATTAGGATCGACTTGTTCGGAAATTGTTCTAACATCTCCATTGTTTTGTAAGTCAGAAATACATTCTTGTAAACTTTTGTATGACATATTGCAAAAATAAAAAAAGGAAGTCAGTTTGACTTCCTAATTACATTATTAATCTTAAAATTATCTTTTTTCAATTGGAACATAAACTCTTTCTTTAGCTCCAGTGTATACTTGTCTTGGCCTTCCAATTGGTTCTTGATTTTCTCTCATCTCTTTCCATTGTGCAATCCAACCAGGCAGTCTTCCAAGTGCAAACATTACAGTGAACATATCGGTAGGAATGCCTAAAGCTCTGTATATAATTCCAGAGTAGAAGTCAACATTTGGATATAGTCCTCTCGATTTAAAGTATTCATCACTCAAGGCTACTTTTTCTAATTTCTTAGCAATATCTAATACAGGATCTTTAACTCCTAATTCATTTAATACATCATCAGCAGCTTTCTTAATAATAGTCGCTCTGGGGTCAAAACTCTTATATACTCTATGACCAAACCCCATTAATCGGAAAGAATCGGATTTATCCTTAGCTTTAGAAACATATTTGTCTACGTCTCCTCCATCGTCTTTGATAGCTTCAAGCATTTCAATAACAGCTTGATTAGCTCCACCGTGAAGAGGTCCCCAAAGCGCCGCAATTCCTGCCGATACAGATGCATATAAACTCGCTTGAGAAGAACCAACTATTCGAACAGTAGAAGCGGAACAATTTTGTTCATGGTCTGCGTGTAGAATTAACAACTTATCAATTGCTTTTGCAACTACAGGACTTATTTCCATTTCTGTAGTTGGGAGTCCAAACATCATATGCATAAAATTCGCTGTATAACTCAGTTTATTTTTAGGATACATTATAGGTTGTCGCATTCGGTTTTTATAACTCCAAGCCGCAAGTGTTGGGAGTTTTGCTATAGCTCTAATAATTGTTCCATTTACTTCTTCCTTAGATCTATTTGGATCTAGAGATTTTGGATAAAATGCTGTCAAAGAAGAAACTAAAGAAGATAATACCCCCATTGGATGGGCTCTAGATGGAAATCCGTCTAAAATAGACTTAACATCTTCATGTACCAAAGAGTGATGTGTAATTTCATCGACAAAGTGATTTAGTTCAGATTTTGAGGGAAGTTCTCCATAAATGAGCAAAAATGCAACCTCTAAAAACGTCGCCTTATCCGCAAGCTCTTCAATTGAATATCCTCTGTACCTTAAAATACCTTCTTCTCCATTTAAGAAAGTTATAGCACTTTGAGTAGAGCCAGTATTCTTAAAGCCCCTGTCTAATGTTATCAACCCCGATTGAGCTCTTAGTTTACTGATATCTATGGCATTTTCTTTCTCACTACCAGTTACCACTGGTAAATCGTATATTTTTCCATCAAAGTGTAATTCAGCTTTCTTTCCCATTTTTTTTATTTTTCTTATTTCTTTATTATTTCTTTATTATTTCTTTACATACTTGAAGCTTTTGCCTGAGTAGACCGCGTGTTCGCCAAGCATTTCTTCAATTCTTAACAATTGATTGTATTTTGCCATTCTATCAGAGCGAGATGATGATCCTGTTTTAATCTGACCACAATTAAGTGCTACTGCCAAGTCTGCAATTGTAGTGTCTTCAGTTTCTCCCGATCTGTGACTCATCACAGATGTATAAGAACTGTTATGTGCCATATTTACAGCATTAATAGTCTCAGTTAAAGTTCCAATTTGGTTAACTTTAATTAGTATTGAATTTGCTATACCTTCACCAATCCCTTTAGACAGTCTGTTTACATTTGTAACAAACAAATCGTCTCCTACCAGTTGAACCCTATCTGACAGTCTATCAGTTAATTGTTTCCAGCCATTCCAATCATCTTCATCTAAACCATCCTCAATAGATATAATTGGGTATTTATCAGTCCATTTCTCCCAAAAATCGACCATTTGAATAGGTGTTAATTTTTCACCTGTTGATTGATGAAAATGATATGCATTTTCTTCAGAATTATAAAATTCGGAAGCTGCCGCGTCAATTGCTATATATATATCTTCACCTGGAATATATCCTGCGGATTCAATTGATTTTAATACAATCTGAATTGCATCTTCATTGGATTCTAAATTTGGAGCAAATCCACCTTCGTCCCCTACATTTGTAGAGTAACCTTTAGATTTTAATTCTTCTTTTAAATGATGAAAAACTTCTGTACCCATTTTTAAAGCTTCTGAAAAACAACTTGCACCCACAGGCATTACCATAAACTCTTGAAAATCTATACTATTATCAGCATGTGACCCACCATTTAAGATATTCATCATTGGAATAGGTAATTCTAAAGCATCTGCACCACCTATATAATTAAATAAAAATTGTTTGGTTTCTTTAGCTGCGGCTTTTGCACAAGCTAAAGAAACAGCTAACATAGCATTAGCTCCTAGATTTGATTTATTCGCAGTTCCGTCTAAATCAATCATCTTATAATCAATTATTTTTTGTTCTCGTACATCTATTCCGCATAACTCTGAATTAATAGATGTCTTAATATTTTGAACTGCATTCAAAACACCTTTACCTAAATAGATGGATTTATCTCCGTCTCTTAGTTCTACCGCTTCGTGTTTTCCAGTGGATGCACCGGAAGGTACAGCCGCTCTACCCATAACACCAAGATCCGTATAGACCTCTGCCTCAACAGTAGGATTTCCTCTAGAGTCGAGAATTTGTCTTGCATGAATATTAACAATTCTTCCCACTAACTATTTTTTTATATTATTTACAAATTCATCAAACAAATATCTTGAATCATGGGGACCAGGTGAAGATTCCGGATGATACTGAACAGAAAAACAATTTTTATTTAGTAACCTAATACCCTCTACCGTTTCATCATTTAAGTTTATATGTGTAATTTCAACGTTTTCATTATTAGTAATATCCTTTTTAGAAATACCAAAACCATGATTTTGAGATGTTACCTCTGCTTGACCAGTAAATAAATTCTTAACTGGATGATTAATTCCTCTGTGACCATTATGCATTTTATAAGTTGAAATTCCTTCAGAAAGGGCTATAGCTTGATGACCTAAACATATCCCAAAAACAGCTCTACCATCATTAGTTATCTTTTTTACTTCTTCAATTACGTCTGGCATTGCTGAAGGATCTCCAGGTCCATTAGAAAGGAAAAATCCATTTGGTTTCCATTGTTTCATTTCTTCATAAGATGAATGCATTGGAAAAACTTTAAGATAACATCCTCTATCAGTTAAACATCTCAATATATTTTTTTTAACACCTAAATCTAAAACTGCTATCTTTATATCAGATTTTTCATCTCCAACAAAATAACTTTCCTTAGTTGAAACAGAAGATGATAATTCTAATCCTTCCATAGAAGGAACAACTTTGAGCTGTTCTTTTAATGAGTCTATCTGTAAATTTTCATTAGATATTATTGCATTCATAGCTCCTTTATCTCTAATATGTTTTACTAATGATCTTGTATCAACATCAGAAATTACAACTTTATTTTCTTTTTCAAAATATTCTTGTAATGATATATCTGCCCTTGGTCTTGAATAACCGGAATTAAAGTTTTTACATATTAGTCCTGCAATTTTCATTCCATCCGATTCTACTTCCTCTTTATATACACCATAATTACCGATGTGAGCATTTGTAGTAATCATTAACTGACCATAATATGATGGGTCTGTAAAAACTTCCTGATATCCTGTCATTCCTGTGTTAAAACATAATTCACCTGTAGCGGTTCCTTTAGCTCCTGCAGATTTTCCATAGAAGATTGTTCCATCCTCTAATAATAAAATTGCTTCTTTTTTATTTAGATATTTCATATTTAATTTAAGTTATAAAAAAAGGATAAAACAAAATATGTTTTATCCTTAAATTAATGTACTCATATTTTGTTTTATTTAAACTAGTCTGCTTTCTCTTCTTCTGAAGACTCATTAGAATCCTCTTTTTTTTCAGATTTTTTTTGTTTTTTCTGAGACTCTTCTCTTGATTCAATTTCAATTTTTTCTTCAGTATCTTCTTCTTTCTTTTCTTCCTGAGATTGTTCTATTGATTCTGTTTCATTTTTCTCTTCAATAATTTCATCTACTTTTTCTTCTTCAACCTTTTCTACAGTTGTTTCTATACCCTCATCAGAGTCCTTAACTTTAGAAGACTTTTCGTTTACAACTTCTACTTTTTCAGCAACTTCTAATGCTGGTGTTTTAGATGCAGATTTCGCACCTCCTCTTCTTCTAGTCTTCTTTTTCTTTGGTTTGTCAGTGAAATATAATTCATTATAATCAACTAATTCAATATATGCCATCTGTGCATTATCTCCTAATCTATTTCCAAGCTTAATTATTCTAGTGTATCCACCAGGTCTATCTGCTATTTTGTTAGATATATCACCAAAGAGTTCTGTAACAGCATTTTTTTGTTTTAAATAACTAAAAACAATTCTTCTAGAGTGCGTAGTGTCATTTTTAGATTTAGTGATTAATGGTTCAATATAAACTCTTAATGACTTTGCCTTAGCAAGAGTTGTTTTAATTCTTTTATGCTCAATCAAAGAACAAGCCATATTTGATAACATAGCTTTTCTGTGAGCGGCCTTTCTTCCTAAATGATTAAATTTCTTTCCGTGTCTCATTTTTCTAATCGTTATTATTTAGGTTATATTTTGAAACGTCAAACCCAAAATGTAAATTTTTATCTTCTACTAATTCTTCAAGTTCAGTTAATGATTTCTTACCAAAATTTCTAAATTTCAATAAATCATTTTTTGAAAATGAAACTAATTCTCCTAAAGTAAACACTTCTGCGTGTTTTAGACAGTTTAATGATCTTACTGATAGACCTAAATCAACCAGCGACGTCTTTAATAATTGACTCATATGGAGTGAATCTTCATCGAACTCATTTTCATCCTCAATATCAAAATTGATTTTTTCGTCAGAAAATAACATAAAATGCTGAATGAGAATTTTAGCAGCTTCTGTTAAAGCGTCTTTAGGTTCAATTGAACCATCAGTAATAATGTTTATATTTAATTTTTCAAAGTCTGTTTTTTGTTCAACTCTATAATTCTCAACATTATATTTTACGTTCTTGATTGGTGTAAAAATAGAATCAATCGCAATTGTTCCCAATGATAAATCATCGACATGATTTTCTTCAGCTGGAACATATCCTCTACCTTTGTCAACTGTGAATTCCATTTCAAAACTAGTATTTTTATCAGTAGTACAAATCAGTTGATCAGGATTTAGAACTTGAAAATTTGACAAGCTAGAACCTAAATCTGCTGCAGTGATAGTTTCTTTTTTAGATACTTTCATAATAGCTTTTTCAGTATCTTCATCTTCAATCTGTTGTTTAAATCTAATTTGTTTAAGATTCAAAACTATCTCTGTAACGTCTTCAACAATTCCATCAATGGTAGTAAATTCGTGATCAACTCCGCTAATTTTTATAGATGTTATAGCGAATCCTTCTAAAGATGAAAGTAAAACTCTTCTTAGTGCATTCCCTACAGTTAAACCATATCCAGGCTCTAAAGGACGAAATTCAAATTGTCCCTCATTTTTAGCCGAGTCTAACATTACTACTTCATCTGGTCTTTGAAAATTCAAAATTGGCATATTTTTATTCTTTTATATTAAAATTTTTATTTAGAGTAAAGTTCAACAATTAGTTGTTCCTTAATATTTTCAGAAATCTGACTCCTTTCAGGGAGATTTTTAATAGTACCTGTCATTAAATCAGCATTCCACTCTAACCAATCATTTGATTGGATATTTGCTGAAAGTGAGGTAGTTATAGTCTCCAAAGATTTAGATCTTTCTCTAACACTTATTGTATCTCCAACATTTAGAGATGCTGACGGGATATTACATACATTACCATTTAATAAAATGTGTTTATGAGAAACTAATTGTCTTGCAGATCTTCTAGTAGGAGCTATTCCTAGTCTAAATACGACATTATCCAATCTAGTTTCGCATAACTGTAATAATATTTCTCCAGTAATACCTTTTCTTCTTAAAGCTTCCTTAAAAAGATTAGAAAATTGTTTTTCTAAAATTCCATAAGTAAATTTAGCTTTCTGTTTTTCTTGTAACTGAACACCATATTCAGATTGTTTACCTCTTCTTTTGTTTGCACCATGTTGTCCAGCAGGGTAATTTTTTCTTTCTAAAACTTTATCTGGGCCAAAAAGTGGTTCACCATATCTTCTGGAAATTCTTGTTTGTGGGCCTCTATATCTTGCCATTTCTTTTTATCAATTAATTAATTAAACTCTTCTCTTTTTCGGGGGACGACAACCATTATGGGGTAATGGTGTAACATCAACAATTTCCGAAACTATAATACCTGTGTTATGTATAGTTCTGATGGCAGATTCTCTTCCTGCACCAGGCCCTTTTACAAAAACCTTAACTCTTCTTAGTCCAGCTTCAAAAGCAACTTTTGAACAATCTTCAGCTGCCATTTGAGCTGCGTAAGGGGTGTTTTTCTTGGAACCTTTAAATCCCATTTTTCCAGCTGATGACCATGCTATTACCTGACCACTAAGATTTGTAAGTGAAATAATAATATTGTTAAAAGTAGCCTGAATATGAGCTTGTCCAGCAGATTCTACTTTAACTTTTCTTTTCTTTTTAACTGATTTTGCCATTGATTATATAATTTTAATGCCTACCTAGCAGCAATTTTTTTGTTAGCAACTGTTTTTCTTTTTCCTTTCCTAGTTCTTGAGTTATTTTTGGTTTTCTGACCTCTCAGAGGTAACCCAACACGATGTCTAATTCCTCTAGTACATCCTATATCCATTAATCTCTTTATGTTCATTTGAGTTTCTGATCTTAACTCACCTTCAACAGTGTATTCTTCTCCAATTATATTTCTAATTGAGTTAACCTCATCATCAGTCCAGTCTTGAACTTTCTTATCGTGTGATACTTTAGCTTTGTTTAAAATATCTTTTGAGTAAGAAGAACCAATACCATAAATATAAGTTAAACCTACAACTCCTCTTTTGTTTTTTGGTAAATCTATACCTTTAATTCTTGCCATAATTTATTAACCTTGTCTTTGTTTAAATCTAGGGTTCTTTTTATTAATTACATAAACTCTCCCTTTTCTCTTAACGATTTTACAATCTTCGCTTCTTTTTTTTACAGATGCACGTACTTTCATAATTTATTTTTTTTAGTATCTATATGTTATTCTTCCTTTTGTTAAATCATACGGGCTCATTTCCATTTTTACTTTATCACCAGGTAATAATTTTATATAAAACTTTCTCATCTTTCCAGAGATGTGAGCAGTTACAATATGACCATTTTCTAGCTCCACATGAAACATTGCATTCGATAATGCTTTAGTTATCGTACCATCTAATTCTATGTTTGCTTGTTTCGCCATTTTTATTTATTTATTCTCTTTTCAATTTCTTCAAAACTTGATAAAACCTCAGCTCTTCCTTTTCTAACAACAACAGTATGTTCAAAGTGTGCTGAACATTTTTTATCTGCGGTTATTATTGTCCATCCATCTGAATGTTGTTTTATTCTTTTTGTACCTAAATTAATCATAGGTTCAATAGCAATAACTAAACCTTCTTTTAACATTACACCATTTCCTTTCCTTCCATAATTTGGAACTTGGGGTTCTTCATGTAAGCTTTTTCCAATTCCATGACCAACCATTTCTCTTACAACTCCATATCCAAATTCTTCTACATAATTTTGTATAGCAAATCCTATATCTCCAAGTCTGTTACCTGAAACTGCTTGTTCAATTCCTTTGTATAAAGATTCTTTAGTCCTAGTTAATAAATCTTTAATCGTGTTAGAAACTTCTCCTACTTCATATGTATAAGCAGAATCACCATAATATCCGTTCATAACAACTCCACAATCAATAGAAATAATATCTCCATCATTCAGAGGATCATTATTTGGAATTCCGTGAACAACCTGTTCATTTACAGATGCACAAAGTGTATTTGGAAATCCACTGTATCCTTTAAATGCGGGTAAACCCCCATTATCTTTAATATACTCCTCAGCAATTTTATCTAGTTGAAGAGTGGTAACTCCTGGTTTTATCAAATTTGATATCTCAGCGTGAGTTTTAGCAACAAGTAAAGAACTTTCTCTTATTAAATCAATTTCGTCTTCCGATTTATAATGTATCATCACATCATGCTTCCAGAAGATTTCCCTTTAATTTTTCCTTTTTCCATCAATCCATCATAATGACGCATTAATAAATGACTCTCAATTTGTTGAAGTGTATCTAAAACAACTCCAACCATAATTAACAAAGATGTACCTCCAAAAAATTGAGCAAATCCAGGAGACATACTTGGTTTTATATTTAAAACTATTCCGGGTAATATAGCAATTATACCTAAGTACAAAGAACCAGGAAGAGTTATCCTTGACATTATATTATCTAAATACTCAGCAGTTTTTCTTCCAGGTTTTATGCCTGGAATAAAGCCTCCATTTCTCTTCATATCTTCAGCCATCTGTTTTGGATTTACAGTAATAGCAGTATAAAAATAAGTGAATACTACACACAAAATAAAAAACATAAAATTATACCAAAATCCTGTATAATCAGCTAGTGGAGCGAAAAATCCTTGGATAGATTCACTACCGGAAGCTTGGGCTACTGTAACTGGGATAAACATAATGGCCTGTGCGAAGATTATTGGCATTACTCCAGCTGCATTCACTTTGAGAGGAATAAATTGTCGAACTCCACCATATTGTTTGTTTCCAACAACTCTCTTTGCATATTGAACTGGAATTCTTCTTGTACCCTGTACTAATAAAATACATAAACCTATTACAATAACTAATATAACCATTTCTAATAAAAACGCGACTAATCCTCCCGATTGTGTCTCTAGAGCCTGAATGAATTCATCCTTTAGAGATACAGGCAAATAAGCAATTATACCTATCATAATCAATAACGAAATTCCATTACCTACCCCACCGTCAGTTATTTTTTCTCCTAACCACATCACAAAAAGAGTACCTGTTACTAAAATGGCACTCGCATAAACTTTAAATAGAAGAGGAGAATTAGTAAATAATATTATCGCTTCTTGAGGAACCATAGTAGCAAGATAACCAGGTGCTTGAAGACCAGTAATAGCAATTGTTAAATATCTGGTGATATTATTTATTTTCCTTCTGCCGCTCTCCCCTTCTCTCTGCAACTTTTGAAAATAAGGGATAGCCATTCCTAATAGCTGTATAACAATAGATGCTGAGATATAAGGCATTATACCTAAAGCAAAAACAGATGCTTTAGCAAAAGATCCACCTGTAAACATATTTAATAAACCTAATAATCCATCTTCTGTTCTACTCGATAACTCTTGTAAAGCACTCGGATCAATACCAGGAAGAACAACAAAAGAACCAAATCTATAAATAGCTATAAATGCTAGTGTCATTAAAATCCTGTTCTTCAGATCTTCAATCTTCCAAATATTTTGTATGGTTTGTATAAGTTTCCTCATTATATTAACTATTCACTAACAGTCTTTGTGATAACATTTGCTGTTCCACCAACTTTCTCAATAGCAGCTTTTGCAGAAGCAGAGTAAGCATCAACTGTAATATTTATTTTAGAAGTTAATTTACCTCTTCCTAAAATTTTTATTAAATCATTTTTATATGCCATTCCGTTATTTATTAAAACTTCTTTTGTTATGGCTCCTTTAATCTTTTTATTAGTGATTACTTCTTGTAATCTATCTAAGTTAATTCCTAAATATTCTTTTCTGTTAGGACTTGTAAATCCAAATTTAGGTACTCTTCTTTGTAAGGGTTGTTGACCTCCTTCAAAACCACTTTTTTTAGAATATCCTGAACGCGATTTTGCTCCCTTATGTCCTCTGGTAGAAGTTCCCCCTCTCTTGGACCCTTCTCCTCTACCAATTCTTTTTCTCTTTTTTATGGAACCTTCTGCAGGTCTTAAATTATGTAATTCCATTTTTTTACTTTTCTACTAATGTTATTAAGTGTTTAACTTTATTAACCATCCCTAAAATTTGAGGAGTAGCATTATGCTCGACTACTTTATTCATTTTAGTTAATCCTAATGCGTCCAAAGTCATTTTCTGGTCTTTCGGACGACCAATTCTGCTTTTTATTTGTTTAATCTTAATCTTTTCCATTATCTTTTCGATTAACCGTTAAATACTTTTTCTAAACTAACACCTCTTTGATTTGCTACAGTTCTAGCATCCCTTAACTCTAAGAGCGCTTTTAAAGTTGCTTTAACAAGATTGTGTGGATTCGAAGAACCTTTAGATTTAGCTAATACATCCTTAATTCCAGCACTTTCAATTACTGCTCTCATTGCTCCTCCCGCTTTTATTCCCGTTCCATGAGAAGCTGGCTTTATTAACACCTGAGAACCACCAAACTTAGAAAACTGTTCATGTGGGATAGTTCCATTGATGACTGGAATTTTAACTAAATTTTTCTTAGCTGACTCTATTGCTTTAGCAATAGCAGTAGAGACATCCTTTGATTTCCCTAGTCCAATTCCAACAACAGACTTTTCGTCTCCAACAACTACAATAGCTGAAAATCCGAAAGCTCTTCCTCCTTTCGTTACTTTTACAACTCTTTGAACTCCTACTAATCTATCTTTTAATTCGATATCAGAAGAAGCTTTTACTCTTTTATTTTCTACTAAGTTTAACATATCTGTATATTAAAATTTTAATCCTGTTTCACGAGCTGCATCTGCTAAAGACTTGACTCTTCCATGGTATAAAAAACCACCTCTATCAAATTTTACAGAGTTAACTCCAGCTTCTTTAGCTTTTTCTGCTATTAATGAGCCCACTAATTTAGCTTTTTCAATTTTATTTATATTTTTTTCAATAATAGATTTTTCTGTAGAGGAAGCAGATACAATTGTAGTTCCAGTTGAATCATCAATTAACTGAGCATATATCTGTCTGTTTGATCTGAATACTGCTAATCTTGGTATTTCCATACTACCACTTATTGTTTTACGAATTCTATATCTGATTCCTTGTCTTTTATCTTTTCTTGATTGTTTCATTTTCTTATATTTTAACTTGCAGCTGTTTTACCCGCTTTTCTTCGAATATATTCTCCTGCATATCTAATACCCTTTCCTTTGTATGGTTCTGGTTTCCTTATAGATCTGATTTTAGCAGCTACAGCTCCAATTAATTGTTTATCTATTGATTTCAAAATTACTACAGGAGGCTTTCCTTTTTCAGAAACAGTTTCTAACTTAACCTCACTTGGAATTTCAAAAACTATATTATGTGAGTATCCTGCAGAGATGTCTAATTTCTGTCCTTGATTAGAAGCTCTGTATCCAACACCTACTAATTCTAATTTCTTTTCAAAACCTTTTTCTACACCCTCGACCATGTTAGAAATGAGAGATCTATATAATCCATGAAATGACCTTACTTGTTTTTCATCGGAATTTCTAGAAAGAATTATCTCATTTTCATTAACTGAAACCGTAATAGAGGAATCTATACTCTGAGATAACTCACCGAGCTTTCCTTTTACAGTTACAATATTATTCGATACAGAAACCATTGTTCCTTCTGAAAAATTTATTGGACTATTTCCTACTCTTGACATTTTAATTTTCTTTTTTTAATATATATAACATATTACTTCACCACCAACATTTAAATCTCTTGCCTCTTTGTCAGTAATAACTCCTTTTGAAGTTGATAAAATTGCTATACCCAAACCATTAATTACCCTTGGCATAGTTTCCTTGTTAGCATATTTTCTAAGACCCGGCTTACTAACCCTTATCAATTTCTTTATTGCTGGTGTTTTTGAGTTATACTTTAAAGCTATTTTAATATTTCCTTGATGATTTATATTATCTTCAAACTTATAACTTAAAATATATCCTTTATCAAATAATATTTCAGTAATTGATTTTTTCATATTTGAAGCAGGAACATCTACTACTTTATGCCCAGCTTTTTGAGCATTTCTCAGTCTTGTTAAATAATCTGATATTGGATCTGTAAACATATCTATTCTTTATTTATTTGTTACCAACTCGCTTTTTTTACACCTGGAATTAATCCAAAATTTGCCATTTCTCTAAACTTTACACGAGAGATACCAAATTGTCTCATGTAACCTTTAGGTCTACCAGTAATCTTGCATCTATTATGCATTCTAATTGGGGAAGCATTTCTTGGAAGTTTTTGAAGACCTTCATAATCTCCCGCCGCCTTTAGTGCAGCTCTCTTCTCAGCATATCTTTCAACACATTTTGCTCTTTTTACCTCTCGGGCTTTCATTGATTCTTTTGCCATATAATTATTTATTTTTAAACGGTAAACCAAACTCATTTAAAAGCGCCAAAGCTTCATCATCTGACTCAGCACTTGTAACAAATGTGATATCCATTCCAGTAATTTTGTTAACTTTATCAATACTTATTTCAGGGAACGCAATTTGTTCTTTTATTCCCATTGTATAATTTCCTCTACCATCAAAACCTTTAGTTTCTAAACCTTGAAAATCTCTAACTCTAGGAAGTGTGGATGTGATTAATCTTTCTAAAAATTCATACATTTTATCACCTCTGAGGGTAACCATAACTCCTACAGGCATTCCCTTTCTTAATTTAAAATTTGAAATATCTTTTGTAGCCTTAGTAATTAAAGCCTTCTGACCTGTAATAATTGTCATTTCTTTTTGAGCTGACTCAATTTGTTTTTTATCAGAACTGGCCGAACCCAAACCTTGATTCAAACAAATTTTTTCTAGCTTAGGCACCTGCATTACTGATTTGTATTTTTTACTCAGGTTTTGAACAATCTGTTCTGTATACTTCTTTTTTAAATTTGGTATATATTTCATTATTTTATTACTTCTCCAGATTTTTTTGCGAATCTAACTAATTTACCTGTCTTATCATCTCTCTTTCTTCCTACCTTTGAAGGTTTTCCTGATTTAGGATCAACTAACATAAGGTTAGAAATATTTATTGATGATTCTTGTTTCAAAATACCTCCTTGTGGGTTAGCAGCGTTAGGTTTGGTATGTCTGGAAACCATATTTACACCTTCAACAATTGCCCTATTAGTGGATGGTATTACTTTTATAATTTTACCTTGTTTTCCCTTGGAAGTTCCAGATATAACTATAACTGTATCGTCCTTCTTTAATTTTAACTTTGTCATCTTTATTTTTTTATAAAACTTCAGGAGCTAATGATACTACTTTCATAAAATCATTGTCTCTTAACTCTCTAGCCACTGGACCAAAAACACGAGTACCCTTCATTTGTCCACTTTCATCAATTATAACACAAGCATTATCATCAAATCTTATGTATGAACCATCTTTTCTTCTGATTTCCTTTTTTACTCTAACCATCACTGCCTTTACCACTTGTCCTTTTTTCACATTTCCGGATGGAGTCGCAGTTTTTACTGTAGCAACAATTTTATCTCCAACTGAAGCATATCTTTTACCCGTACCTCCAAGTACTCTAATACATAAAACTTCCTTTGCTCCGCTATTATCAGCTACTTTTATTCTTGATTCTTGTTGTATCATTATTTCGCTCTTTCTATTATATCAACTAATCTCCAGTTTTTATTCTTGCTCAATTTTCTTGTTTCCATAATCTTCACAGTATCTCCTACATTACAAGTGTTTTCTTCATCATGAGCGATAAATTTAGTAGACTTTTTTACAAATTTTTCATAAAGAGGATGCTTAACTTTTCTTTCAACTAAAACTACAATAGATTTGTTCATTTTGTTTGAAGAAACTACACCAATTCTTTCTTTTCTTAAATTTCTTTCCATTAATATTAAATTATTCTAATCTTTTATTCTTCTACTAGAAAGCTCTGTCATAATTCTAGCAATTACTTTTTTTGTACTAGTAATTAACTTTGGGTTCTCTAATGGTGACACCTCATGACTCATTTTCATTTTAGATAACTTTTCTTTTTCAGATGACAACATATCTAATAGTTCATTTTTTGGGGTATCCTTTAAAATATTTGCTTTCATTTATTTCTCTTTTACTATATAGTCTCTCTTAACAATAAACTTAGTCGTAATTGGGAGTTTTTGCGCGGCTAATCTCAAAGCTTCTTTAGCAGTATCAAAATCAACTCCATCAATTTCAAACATAATTCTTCCTGGTGTAACTGTTGCCGCCCAATATTCTGGAGCTCCTTTTCCTTTACCCATTCGTACCTCTGCTGGCTTTTTTGTAATCGGTTTACTAGGAAAAATTCTAATCCACACTTGTCCTTGTCTTTTCATATAACGAGTTACAGCTATACGAGCGGCCTCTATTTGACGAGCAGTAATCCAACATTCCTCCAGTGCTTTAATTCCAAAAGTACCAAAAGCCAACTGGTGACCTCTTTGGGCATTTCCTTTCATTCTGCCCTTCTGCATTCTCCTATACTTTGTTTTTTTTGGTTGTAACATTTTACCTTATCTTTAATATTATGACCTCTTTCTTTTAGGCCCCATGTTGTTTAATCCCTTCTTACCACTTTTCGGAGACTTAAAATGAAGCATTAAATCTCTTTTTCCATATACTTCTCCTCTGCAAATCCATACTTTTATTCCAATTAAACCATATTGAGTTAGAGCTTCAGCTAAAGCGTAGTCAATATCAGCTCTGAATGTATGAAGTGGGGTTCTTCCGTCCTTATACATTTCAGATCTAGCCATTTCAGCTCCATTCAGTCTTCCAGAAATCTGCACCTTTATGCCTTCAGCTCCCATTCTCATTGTTGAAGCAATAGCCATTTTTATTGCTCTTTTGTATGAAATTCTTCCTTCAACTTGTCTAGCTATGTTATTTGCTACTAGTGTTGATTCTAAATCAGGTCTTTTTACTTCAAAAATATTTATTTGAATATCCTTACCAGTAATTTTCTTTACTTCTTGTTTAAGATTCTCAACTTCCTGCCCACCTTTTCCAATAATAATTCCTGGTCTGGATGTATGAATAGTAATAGTAACAACTTTTAGAGTTCTTTCTATAGCAATTCTAGAGATACTAGCCTTTGATAATCTAACTTTTAAATACTTTCTGATTTTATCATCTTCAGCTAATTTATCACCAAAATTATTTCCACCGAACCAGTTAGACTCCCATCCTCGGATGTAACCTAATCTATTACCAATTGGATTTGTTTTTTGTCCCATATTAATTATTATCTATATTTCTACTGTCAACCACTAGAGTAACATGGTTTGATCTTTTTCTTATTCTATGTGCTCTACCTTGAGGGGCAGGCTGAATTCTCTTGAGCATCCTACCACAATCTACTTTTACCTCTGAAATATACAAATTACTCTCATCAATTCTTTTATCTTCATTTTTTACTTCCCAGTTTGCAAGAGCAGAAAGAAGTAACTTCTCCATCCTTCCAGAGGCTTCTTTGGGATTAAGCTTTAATTGTGCTAAAGCTTTGTCTGCATCCATACCTCTAATAAGATCAGCAATTAACCTCATCTTTCTTGGGGATGTTGGACAGTTGTTTAATTTTGCGAAAGCGATATTCTTTCTCGCTTCTTTCATTGCATTTGCTTTTATTCTTTTTCTAGCTCCCATATCTTATTTCTTTTTATTTCCTCCATGACCTCTAAAGGTTCTTGTTGGAGAAAATTCACCTAATTTATGACCAACCATATTTTCAGTAATGAAAACAGGAATAAATTGTCTGCCGTTATGAACTGCAATAGTTTTTCCAACAAAATCAGGAGAAATCATTGAAGCTCTTGACCATGTTTTAATAACAGAGTTCTTACCTGATTCATTCATTGAATCAATTTTTCTCTGCAATTTATAATGAATATAAGGTCCTTTTTTTAATGATCTAGCCATAATTTTTTATTACTTTTTTCTTCTTTCAATTATATACTTATCAGATGACTTCTTCTTATTTCTTGTTTTATAACCTTTAGCAGGAATACCATTCTTAGATCTTGGAATACCCCCTGAATGTTTTCCTTCTCCACCTCCCATTGGATGGTCTACGGGATTCATAACTGTAGATCTCACTCTGGGTCTTCTACCTAGCCATCTTCTTCTTCCGGCCTTACCTGAAACTTGTAATTGATTCTGAGAGTTTGAAACAGTCCCAATGGTAGCCAAACATGTCATTAGTATCTGTCTAATTTCTCCAGATGCTAATTTTATAGTTGCATATTTCCCGTCCTTAGCCATTAACTGTGCATATGAACCTGCACTACGAACTAGAATCCCGCCTTGACGTGGCTTTAGTTCTATATTGTGAATTAATGTTCCTAACGGAATATCAGCCAAAGGTAAGGTATTACCAATACTTATTGGAGATTTCTCTCCAGATAGTAGTTGCATACCAACTTTAAGACCTTCAGGAGATATAATATATCTCTTGTCACCATCAGAGTAATTTAATAAAGCGATATATGCAGTTCTATTTGGATCATATTCAATACTTGCAACTTTTGCTGGAATATCAAACTTATTTCTTTTGAAATCTATGAGTCTATATCTTTGTTTGTGTCCACCTCCTACATGTCTGATTGTCATTTTACCTCTATCGTTTCTTCCACCAGTTCTTTTTTGTTTAACAAGTAAACTTTTTTCTGGTTTTGAGGATGTAACCTCATCGAAAGACCTAGCGACTTTATGTCTTTGTCCAGGAGTATTTGGTTTTAATTTTCTTACTGGCATTTTCCTCTAATTAAATATTACTATAAAAATCAATGGTGTCACCTTCTGCTAAGGAAACAATTGCTTTTTTAAAAGTTTTTGTTTTACCTGAAATAAAACCAGATTTAGTTCCTCTAGTTCTTTTCTTTCCTATACAAACCATAGTTCTAACTGAATCAACAGTTACACCATAGGTTTCTTCAACTGCTTTTTTAATTTCTATTTTGTTTGCAGATCTATTGACTACAAAACCATATCGATTTAAATTTTCAGCTTCAGCTGTCATTTTTTCAGTAATTACTGGTTTTATTAAAATATTCATTAATTTATTTTTTATAATTTTTTTCTAAAAATTTAATTGAAGATTCAACGAACATTAATTTATTTGCATTAACAAGGTCATAAGTTGTTAAATTTGAAGCTGTTACAACTTTTGTCTTTTTTAAATTTCGGGAAGACAAAAGTATATTTTTATTTGAATCTGCAAGTATTAATAAAGTTTTATTATTTTCTTGTTCTAAATTAGATAATATTTTAGCATATCCTTTAGTACTTGGAGATTCCATAGAAAAATCTTCTATTACGATAATATTCTTGTTTTTAGCTTTTTGTGAAAGTGCTGATTTTCGAGCTATATTTTTGACTTTTTTATTTAATTTAAACTCATAACTCCTTGGCCTTGGACCAAAAATTCTTCCACCTCCTCTAAATATAGGGTTTTTAATATCACCAACTCTAGCTGCTCCAGAACCTTTTTGTTTTCTTAGTTTTCTTCTACTTCCTTTTATCTCACCTCTTTCCTTTGACTTATGTGTTCCTTGTCTTTGAGCTGCTAAATAGTTTTTAACATCTAAATATATAGCGTGAGTATTTGGATCAATACCAAAAATTTCTTTATCCAGATTAACAGATTTAGATGTTTCTTTACCTTTTATGTTATATACTGATAATTTCATTATTTTTCTATAGTTATATATGAATTATTTGGTCCAGGAACTGAACCATTAACTAAAATCAAATTTCTATCAGAAATTACTTTAATCACTTGAAGATTCTCAACTTTAACTCTAGCATTTCCTGTTTGTCCAGCCATTCTCATTCCCTTAAATACTCTTGCAGGGTAGGAAGCCGCACCAATAGAACCCGGATGTCTTTGTCTATTATGCTGTCCATGTGTAGCGTCATTAACACCAGCGAAACCATGTCTTTTAACAACTCCCTGAAAACCTTTTCCTTTTGATGTTCCAACAACTTCAACAAAATCCCCCTCTTCAAACAACTCTGATGTCAGCGTTTCTCCTAAAGTTGCGTTTTCAAATGAATTAAATTCAACTAATTTTTTATGCATCGGAGATTTTGCTTTATTAAAGTGTCCTTTTAAAGCATTATTAACTCTTTTATCTTTTTGTTCTCCAAAACCAATTTGAACAGCGCTGTATCCATCTTGTTCTTCAGTTTTGATCTGAGTTACAGTACAAGGACCAACCTCAAGAATTGTACAAGGAATATTTTTACCCTCTTCAGAGAAAAAACTTGTCATTCCTATTTTTTTACCTATTAATCCTGGCATCTTATTCTAATTTATATTACTTTAATTTCTACATGAACTCCTGAGGGAAGCTCTAACTTCATTAACGCATCTATAGTTTTAGACGACGCGTTATAAATATCCATTAATCTTTTGTGAGAAGACAACTGAAATTGTTCTCTAGCTTCCTTATTTACATGAGGTGACCTTAAAACAGTATAAATCTTTTTATTTGTTGGAAGAGGAATTGGTCCGCTAACAACCGCTCCAGATGTTTTAACTGTCTTAACAATCTTCTCAGAAGACTGGTCGACCAAGTTATGGTCAAACGATTTTAATTTTATTCTAACTTTTTGTGACATAATATATTATTGTTGTACTCCTGTTGTTTCTGAAATTACTGTTTCAGAGATATTTTTAGGTGCTGTTTGGAAACTGTAGAACTCCATCGTGGATGTTGCTCTACCTGAGGAAATTGTTCTTAAATCAGTAACATATCCAAACATTTCAGATAGAGGGACTTTAGCCTTGACTAACTTTGATCCAGATTTATCTTCCATTCCTTCAACCTGACCTCTTCTTCTATTTAAATCACCTATTATGTCTCCCATATTCTCCTCAGGAGTAATCACGTCTAATCTCATGATTGGTTCTAATAATTCAGGGTCTGCTTGTTTAACAGCAGATTTAAAGGCTAGTTTTGCACACAATTCAAATGATAGTGCGTCAGAATCTACATCGTGGTAAGAACCATCAAAAAGTCTTACTTTCATTGAGTCAATAGGGAAACCAGCTAATACTCCATTTTCCATTGCAACTTTGAAACCTTTTTCAACAGATGGGATGTATTCCTTAGGAATATTTCCACCTTTGATTTCATTAATAAACTGAAGACCTTCACCTTCAAAATCAGAGTCAACTGGAGATAATTCAAAATTGATGTCAGCAAATTTTCCTCTACCTCCTGACTGTTTTTTATAAACTTCTCGATGAGTAACTGACTGAGTAATAGCCTCTTTATAAGATACTTGAGGAGCTCCTTGATTACATTCAACATTGAACTCTCTTTTTAATCTATCAATAATAATATCCAAGTGTAACTCTCCCATTCCAGATATTATCGTCTGACCAGAATCATGATCTGTTTTTACAGTAAATGTTGGATCTTCTTCTGCAAGTTTTGATAAAGCTACACCAAGTTTATCCATATCTTTTTGAGTTTTTGGCTCAACAGCAATCCCAATAACAGGGTCTGGAAAATCCATAGACTCTAGAACAATTGGAGCATTTTCTGCGCAGAGAGTATCTCCAGTTCTGATATCCTTAAATCCTACTAATGCGGCTATATCTCCGGCTTGAAGCGTATCAATCTGATTTTGTTTATTAGCATGCATTTGGAAGATTCTAGAAATTCTTTCTCTCTTGTTAGTTCTTGTATTAAAGACATAAGACCCTGATTCTAGTTTACCCGAGTATGCTCTGGTAAAACATAGTCTTCCTACATAGGGATCGGTAGCAATTTTAAATGCTAATGACGCAAATGGCTCATCCACTGATGGTTGTCTAACAGTTTCCTCTTCGCTCTTTGGATCAGTACCTATAATTCCTTCTGTATCTAATGGAGATGGAAGTATTTCCATAACCATATCTAACATTGCTTGGACTCCTTTATTTTTAAAAGCTGAACCACACATCATTGGAACAACTTTTCCTGAAATTGTTGCTTGTCTTAAAGCAGATAATATCTCTGATTCTGTTAATGAGTTTTCATCTTCAAAATATTTTTCCATTAAAGATTCATCGAACTCGGCCACCGCTTCTAACAATTGACCTCTGTATTCTCTAGCTTCTTCTATAATATCTTGAGGTATTTCTACTTCTTTGAAAGTCATACCTTGATCTTCTTCATTCCAAACAATTCCTTTAAAATTAATTAAATCAACTACTCCTTCGAATGATTCTTCAGCTCCTATAGGAATTTGAAGAGGTAAAGCATGAGACCCTAACATTTCCTTTACTTGGGAACAGACATTCAGGAAATTTGCTCCTTGTCTATCCATTTTATTAACAAAACCAATTCGTGGAACATTATAATTGTTAGCTAATCTCCAATTAGTTTCAGATTGCGGTTCTACTCCGTCAACAGCAGAGAACAAAAATACAAGTCCATCTAATACTCTTAATGATCTATTAACTTCGACAGTAAAATCTACGTGACCTGGAGTATCAATAATATTTACATGATAATCTATTCCTCTATAGGGCCAATTTAGAGTTGTTGCAGCAGAAGTTATAGTAATACCTCTTTCTTGTTCTTGCTCCATCCAATCCATTGTAGCGGCACCATCATGAACCTCTCCAATTTTATGAGAAACTCCTCCATAATATAAAATTCTCTCAGTTGTAGTAGTCTTTCCAGCATCAATATGAGCTGCAATTCCAATGTTCCTAGTGTAAGTTAAGTCTCTTTTTGCCATTTTATTAATTATTAAAATCTAAAATGAGAAAACGCTTTGTTCGCCTCAGCCATTCTATGTGTGTCCATTTTCTTTTTATAAGCTGCTCCTTCTTCTTTATATCCTGCGATAATTTCAGATGCCAAATTAAGTGCCATTGTCTTTTCATTTCTATTCCTCGCAGCCCCAATCAACCACTTCATTCCTAAAGATACTTTTCTGTCTTCTCTTACTGGTTGAGGAATTTGAAAAGTCGCTCCTCCTATCCTCCTACTTCTTACTTCAACATGTGGGGTAATATTTTCTAAAGATTTTTCCCAAACAACCAAAGCTTCTTCTTCTTCTATTTTTGTAGCAACAATATCTAGCGCACTATAAAAAACCTTAAATGCAATACTTTTTTTACCATCTAACATAAGGTTATTTACAAACCTTGTAACTTCAACGTTGCCAAATTTTGGATCTGGTAATAATATTCTTTTTTTAGCTCTTGATTTTCTCATTTTTTAAAATCTATTTATTTCTTAGGCCTTTTTGTTCCATACTTAGATCTTCTTTGAGTTCTATCATCAACCCCTGATGTATCTAGTGCTCCTCTAACTATATGGTATCTGACACCTGGTAAATCTTTAACTCTTCCACCTCTAACTAATACAATTGAATGTTCCTGAAGATTATGCCCTTCTCCACCAATGTAAGCATTCACTTCGTTTCCATTAGTCAATCTTACCCTAGCAACTTTTCTAAGAGCTGAGTTAGGTTTCTTCGGAGTTGTTGTGTAAACTCTAGTACAAACTCCTCTTCTTTGTGGACAACTGTTCAGAGCTAATGATTTACTTTTTTTCTTAATCTTAGTTCTTCCTTGTCTTACTAACTGTTGTATTGTTGGCATAATATTATTGTTACATTTTTATTAAAATGGTCGGCAAATGTAATAATTATAATTAGTTTAAAGAAAAGGAAGTTTGTTTTTTTTGACAAAATTAGTTTTCTATGGTTGAAAAACATCAAATTTTGCTAAAAAAACTATTAAGAAATAGGAATTTTATAAATTATAAGTCACTATAATTCACTACTTATTATGAAAAATAATTTTTAAAAGTTATGCCATTTTGTTAGTTGTCAAATGCTACTGCAGAGTAATTTTTTGAAATATTTGTTTGTTATTTATTGTGATTTCTACAAAGTAAACTCCTTTACTTTTATCTCCTTTCTCTATTACTAATTCTTTCTGATGATCTAACTCATAAATATCAATAATATTTCCAAGTATATCTACAACACTTACACTTCCATCAATTACTGTCCTTCCAAAGTCAATAGTTGTATTCTCAACAAATGGATTAGGATAGATCTTAATGTCTAATTCCTTTAAATCTATCGAAGTACTATTAGAGAAAGTAATAGTATCTGACTCTGAAATACATCCATTCATATCCTCAACCTCACAGTAATAACTTCCAGGTGTTAACACTACATAACTCGAACCCCCCTGTAAAGTTAAAGATTGAT
>Ga0160423_10000064_pt1 | contig 69332 bp, 71 predicted proteins | sample CRUFie14St8metaG_FD_108191 | JGI IMG/M metagenome (GOLD analysis project Ga0160423, IMG submission 108191) | Marine microbial communities from the Costa Rica Dome - CRUD Field 142mm St8 metaG | ecosystem: Environmental > Aquatic > Marine > Oceanic > Photic zone | place: Costa Rica: the Eastern...
ATAAACTTACTGTAGGTCATGCCGTTTGCACGTGACTGCGCGTTAATACGCGTAATCCAGAGCGCACGGAACTGACGCTTGCGCTGACGACGGTCACGATAAGCGTACTGTCCCGCTTTGGTGACGGCCTGCTTGGCCACTCGGAACACACGTGAACGTGCGCCGTAGTAACCCTTTGCTTGCTTGAGAATTTTCTTGTGTCGACGGTGAGCCGTGACACCACGTTTTACACGAGGCATGTCTTATCTCCTAAGGAATTTAATGATTACTTGGCGCGCAACATACGATCCACAAGCACCACGTCGGCCTTATGAATCATTGATGTGCCTCGAAGTTGACGCTTACGCTTCGTCGTCATTTTCGTCAGGATGTGGCTCTTGTAAGCACTCTTGCGCTTATAACCACTGGCCGTCTTCTTAAACCGCTTAGCGGCACCACTGTGAATTTTGGCTTTTGGCATCGTAGATACTCCTGCTTGAGGCTCTTTCAAGTTTCCTGTCAGAGCATTTCATCAACCGAGCGATAGGGCATTCACGGGCCACTATCCTCGTTTTTTTGGCGCTATCACCATCGTCAGCTGACGACCTTCCATTTTTGGAAACTGTTCAACAGCGCCCAACTCGCTAAGGTCATTCTCAACTCGCTTGAGAATCTCCATACCGAGTTCTTGGTGGGCCATCTCACGACCGCGGTATCGCAACGTGACCTTGGCTTTATCACCGTTTTCTAAAAACCGGACCAAACTGCGCAGTTTGACTTGGTAGTCGCCCTCGTCAGTTCCGGGACGAAACTTCATTTCTTTTATTTGCGTGCGTTTGGCCTTCTTCTTCTGAGCCGCTTTTTGCTTCTTTGCTTCAAAAACGTGCTTGCCGTAGTCCATGATTTTGCAAACCGGTGTCTCTCCGTCTGCCATCATCACTAGATCCATATCCGCCGCATCGGCTTTTTCCATTGCCTCTGCATTCGAAACAATACCGACCTGGCTGCCATCGGCGTCGATCAATCGCACCATGGGCGCCTCGATCTGCTCGTTCGTCAGAGCTCTTTTGCTCTTGCTATCGTTCTTGATACTTAATATCTCCACACACGGGTATCGGGTTTGCGGCTCAAGAAACCGGTAAAAGACGCTCACACCACCCAAAATAGGGCGGCGATTTTATAGTGAACAGCGCCGGATAACAAGGCACTAGGCTCTGCTAATGTCTTGTATTTATGCCAATCAAGTGGCCTTGTTCACTACTGATTTATTCGCGATTGCAGCCTGCAAATGTGTACCAAAATCGGCAACGGACATGATACCTAGATCAGCACCGTGACGACCGCGCACTGCGACTGTGCCCGCCTCGCGTTCTTTCTCGCCCACGACCAAGACGTAGGGCATTTTAGATAGCTCGGCCTCGCGAATTTTGAACCCTACTTTCTCATTCCTGAGATCCGTCGCGACGCGGAAACCTTGCGCCTTTAGGATGCTCACTACCTCTTCGGCGTAATCCCTCTGCTTATCGGTAATATTGACCACCACCGCTTGCTGAGGTGCCAGCCATACTGGGAAGTTGCCCTCGAAGTGCTCGATTAGAATTCCAATAAAGCGTTCCAATGAACCAAACAGCGCACGGTGCAACATCACAGGGCGCTTATCCCGGTTACCATCCTCATCGACGTAGATAATGTCGAAACGCTCGGGCAAGTTCATATCGACCTGCAAGGTACCACATTGCCAATCACGCCCAATAGCATCGCGCAGAACAAACTCCAGTTTGGGGCCGTAAAATGCACCCTCACCAGGGAAAAGTACGTAATCCAAGCCCATCACATCGAGTGCATTACTCAGCGCACCCTCGAGCTTATCCCAGATCTCATCGGAGCCAATTCGATTTTCAGGGCGTGTCGATAGCTTGATGACAACATCATCAAAGCCAAAGTCCTTGTAGATATCCAGAACGAGTGCAACGACGTCGATGCACTCCTGCTCCATCTGCTCCTCAGTGCAGTAGATGTGTGCATCGTCCTGAGTGAAATGGCGAACACGCATCAGACCGTGCAGAGCACCCGATGGCTCATACCGGTGGACTTTACCGAACTCAGCCATGCGCAGCGGCAGATCCCTATAACTCTTCAAACCCTGCGCAAACATCGATACCGAGCCCGGACAATTCATAGGTTTCAACGCAAAAATGCGCTCATCCTCGGTTTGAGTGGAGAACATATTTTCTCGATAGTTAAACCAATGCCCTGATGTCTCCCACAGACTGCGATCCATAACATCCGGGGTATTTACCTCAACGTAGCCTGCGGCGTCCTGTCGGCCCCGCATGTACTCAAGTAGCTCACGAAACATCGTCCAACCCCTTGGATGCCAAAATACTGAACCGGGAGCGTCGTCGGAAAAATGGAACAACCCCAGTTTTCGGCCAATCTTTCGATGATCGCGTTTCTCTGCCTCAGCGATACGATTCAAGTACGCCTTGAGTTCTTTGGGTGAAGACCAAGCAGTACCATAAATGCGTTGCAACTGTTGATTATTCGCATCGCCCCGCCAGTAGGCACCCGCTACTTTCGTTAACTTAAATGCACCTAATTTACCTGTGCTCGGTACGTGAGGCCCGCGACATAAGTCCATCCAGTCGCCCTGTTGATAAACCGAGATTTCCTCGTCCTCAGGTAATTCTTCGATAATTTCTACCTTATAGTGCTCGCCCATTTCTCGAAACATTGCAAGTGCCTGCTCGCGAGAGTAGACGAGACGCGATACCGGAAGATCATCGGTCACCAACTCCTGCATTTTTGCCTCGATTTTCTCTAGATCCTCGAGAGAGAAATTGTGGTCTGATGCGAAATCGTAATAGAAACCATCTTCAACGGTCGGTCCAATGGTGACCTGCGTGCCCGGAAATAACTGTTGCACCGCCTGTGCCAATAAATGTGCTGTTGAGTGGCGCAGAATCTCGAGCGCCTGATCATCTCGTCCAGTGATGATTCGCAGCTCTGCATCGCTCTCTATTGAGTAACTCGCATCGACTTCACGACCGTCCACAACGCCCGCCAAGGTGGCTTTGGCAAGTCCCGCTCCAATATCGGCCGCGACATCATAAATCGTGATTGCATTATCAAACTTACGAGAAGATCCGTCTGGAAGGGTAATAACCGGCATATACATTCCTTAATCAGTGGCAGTACCTACGGTGCACTGCTTGTGTATTTGAAGAGTGGCTCAATGCTCGTGACCCACTTTTCTAATTCTATCTACTGCGTAAATGTATGTCTAAGATACCGCGGTGACTCAATTTTTTTAAGCTTGGATCCCGGAAGTATTTGGGTCGCCCGTTATCTGGCCTGCATCCGTGGAGAGATCTGTTCCTTCCGTCGTCGGACCACCCGCCATGCGAAGGTTGACCTCCGCATGATGCTGCTCGTCGGCTCTGACACATCTGATCATGTCACTCAGCTTGGCGTCAGACGAAAGATCGTAATACTCGATTGCTAGTTTAGGTGCGGGCACATCTTCAATTTGACCACGCTCAATTAGCTCTAAGTAATTGGTGTAGCTGCTTACCGCCTCCTCTTCGAAGTAATGCACCATCTTGTGAGCCGTCTTGGGAAAGAACACATAAAATACAAAATAGTAGTTCCAGAAAATTGCCTGCGCGCTCAGGATAAGTGCCCGTTCTAACCAATTCGGCTTTGCAATCTCGATGAAAAACATAAGGTGCATCCGCTCGTTCTCAGCTTCTGCTAGAAGCTCACGAATGATCGGTCCGTAACCAGTTTTCATCTGACGAAGGCTCTTTAAGTGTATCCACATACCCGCGACCATGCCCGGAACGCCCGCAACGGTCTCAAGAACCACAGCTCGATGGCCATATCTCTTAGCGAAGAATGCATCAGCAAAAAATCTAAAAAACATGGTTTGTCCACGTGCAAACTTGTCAGACAAGTCCATTATTTGACTCCTCACTTCGGTGTAGGTTTTCGGGAAACAAGCAGCATCAAATCTGCCTAACCCCTAGTGTCGTCATTATAACCAAAATATATGGCCACTGGTTAGGCCACTAGTATGTTGAATAGTTGCATGGCGGGAGTTTATTCGAATGTTCATATCGATCACTGACCACACAAGCCAAAACATTACCACAGACTCGCCTTAACGCAGCCGTCACCGCGTCGAACTAAAATGTGCGGCTATCGAACATAAGACCCCCAGCTGAGATCAAAGGCACCGCACTAAGCACCCACAAATGCTATTTGTTTAAGTTCCGCAATTTGATCACGCACCGCAGCAGCCTGCTCGAATTCCAAATTTTTGGCATGCTCCGCCATCATGTTTTCTAGCTCTGCTAACTTACGCGATAGCGCCGCCGGAGTCATGCTCATCACATCCTGAGCGAATGCAATTCTGTCATTTGTTACCTTAGTTTCACGCGCACCTCGCGCCTTAGTTGGCATGCGTCGCGCACCTTCAAGAATATCGCGAACCGATTTTTCAATGCCCTTAGGAACAACACCGTTTGCTTCGTTGAACGCCAACTGCTTGTCTCGTCGGCGTTGGGTTTCGTTGATCGCACGCTCCATAGAGCCAGTCATTATGTCTGCGTACAGAATGGCGCGCCCATTAAGATTTCGTGCCGCGCGACCAATGGTCTGAATCAGTGAGCGGTCACTGCGCAAAAAACCTTCTTTATCAGCGTCCAGAATTGCTACGAGTGATACCTCCGGCATATCCAGCCCTTCTCTGAGGAGGTTTATGCCAACCAGTACATCAAAATGACCTAATCGCAGATCTCGAATAATTTCAACACGCTCCACTGTATCAATATCCGAGTGCAAATAGCGCACCCGTATATCATGCTCGCTTAGATACTCCGTCAAATCCTCCGACATTCGCTTCGTCAAAGTCGTAACCAAAACCCGATCGCCCTTTTCGGTCGTCTCTCGAATCTCAGCAAGCAAGTCGTCTACTTGAGTTCTTGCCGGTCTAATCTCTACCACCGGGTCGACCAATCCCGTAGGCCTTACAACCTGCTCAACCGTCGCTCCCGAATGGTCATTCTCATACTTGCCGGGCGTAGCTGAGACATAAATTGCTTGGGGGGACATCAGCTCCCACTCTTCGAACTTCATAGGTCGGTTATCAAGTGCCGATGGGAGCCGGAAGCCATACTCCACCAACGTTTCTTTGCGTGAACGGTCGCCCTTGTACATGGCGCCTATTTGCGGAACAGTAACGTGCGACTCGTCAACGACGAGCAAAGCGTTATCCGGTAGATACTCAAATAACGTGGGTGGAGGCTCTCCCGGCGCCCTTCCCGACAGATAGCGCGAGTAGTTCTCGATACCTTGGCAGTAACCCAGTTCCCGTATCATCTCGATATCGTATCGGGTCCGTTGCGCCAGTCGCTGAGCCTCTAACAGCTTCTCAGATTCCTTAAGCTGTTTCACTCGCATCTCAAGTTCTTCTTCAATAAGATCTACCGCGCCCAACATCGTGTCACGCGACGCCACGTAGTGTGTCTTTGGGAAAATGGTAATGCGGGGCAGTTTCTCGGCCACGGCACCAGTCAGCGGATCAAAGCTACAGATATTCTCAATTTCCTCGTCGAACAGCTCGACACGAATCGCTAGCTCGTCAGAGTCTGCGGGAAAAATATCTATGACATCTCCGCGAACGCGATAAGTGCCGCGTTTAAAGTCGAGATCATTTCGGGTGTATTGCAGCTCTGCCAGCTGACGCAGGATGCCCCGCTGGTTGATAATTTCACCACGCGATAGATGCATTACCATTTTGAAGTAAGACTCAGGATCGCCGAGACCATAGATTGAGGAAACCGTAGAAACCACTAAGCAGTCAGGTCGCTCTAGCAGGGCCTTAGTCGCTGATAATCGCATTTGCTCAATGTGATCATTAACCTGCGCATCTTTCTCGATGTAGGTATCGGACGACGGTACATAGGCTTCTGGCTGATAATAATCGTAGTAGGAGACGAAGTACTCAACCGCGTTTTTGGGAAAGAACTCCTTGAACTCACCGTATAACTGCGCTGCCAGTGTCTTATTGTGAGCCATCACAATAGTGGGACGCTGGAGCTTTTGGATCACATTCGCCATGGTAAAGGTCTTTCCGCTACCCGTAACCCCCAGCAAGGTCTGTGAGGCCAAGCCGGCGCCGATACCATTGACCAGCTGGTCAATCGCCCCAGGCTGATCACCGGCGGGTTTATAGCTGGATTGGAGTACGAATTGCTTTGCCACGGGCTTGATACGTCTAAAATTTAGAACCGGATAGCTTAACGGAATTATCTTTAGGACTCGTATCTTCTGTTATTCTTGACGCAAGAAAATCCGGACGTGTATAGTCCGCGTCCTCTTCATAGACTATTCCGGCTTAGCTCAGTTGGTAGAGCAAATGACTGTTAATCATTGGGTCGCTGGTTCGAGCCCAGCAGCCGGAGCCAAATTATAAAGTTAAGCCCTTGATTATAAAGGGCTTATCTACCTAATCGGCAACGTCGCGTATTACTTCTGCTATGCATTTAACAGCAGGTAGACATAAACGGCCTTGTCAGTGACCGTGAAACGCCTAACGACATTCCATAGCTTGCCCTACTTGCGACGACGCATTCTCAAGCTATTACCGCAGTATTCAGCTACTCAGAGCACCCAGTGCAAAGTCCAACTACCTGTTGACCCCACTGACGGACTCGCCCTGTTGTCGGCCTTCATTTGTGACAGAGCTTATGGGAATGGGCACGAAATTACCTGCATCTTCCCCAACGACATGTAGTGCTGTTCTAGGCTCATATCGCGCATAAAAGATTTCAAAATTAGCCGAAATAAAACGTTATTAAGTTATCGCTGGCTGGAACGCATCCACATATTGATCGCGCAGTGTACGTTTAAGCACCTTACCGGTGGCGTTACGCGGAAGCGCCTCTATGAACTCGACACTTGCGGGCACCTTAAACTTCGCAAGATTTTTTAAGCAGTGGCCGACCACATCATCCGCAGACAACTGTTGACCGGGCCTCAACACCACTACAGCTTTGCCCGTTTCCCCCCAGCGCTCGTCGGGCACGCCAATGATCGCAGCTTCAGCAACTTGCGGCAGCTGATACAAAACATTTTCCACTTCTGCAGGGTAAACATTCTCGCCGCCCGATATATACATATCCTTCCAGCGATCGACGATATAAATAAACCCTTCGTCATCAAACCTCGCCGCGTCACCAGTCTTTAGCCAACCATCGATAAAAGATTTAGCCGTGCCTTCTGGATTATTCCAATAACCTGGGGTTATGTTTGGCCCGCGAATCAACAACTCGCCAACCTCACCCCACGGCAGCTCAGCGCCGTTGTCATCGACCACCTTAACTTCCGTGTGCAGAAGACACTTGCCCGCGGACCCCAGTTTACGCAGTGCATCAGTCGCCTCCAGCATGGTACCGCCAGGACTGGTCTCGGTCATACCCCAGCCCTGCACCAGAGGCACGCCGCGGTCAAGCCAACCCGTTAGAATTGCTTCGGCGCACGGCGCGCCGCCAACGCCTGCTGTCTGCAGACGCGACAAATCTGTGACAGCAAAATCAGGATGCTGCATCATAAATTGGTAAGGCGCCGGCACCCCAAAAAAATGCGTCACCCCGAGAGCGGGATCGCCTATAACCGATAAAGCTCGACCGGGCTCGAAGTCTCGCATGAGGAGAATACGGCCTCCCGCATGCAAAATCGGGTTTGCGTAGCAATTCATACCGCCGGTATGAAACAACGGCAACACGACGAGCTGCACGGTATCACTGTTCACGCCGGCGGGAAGACCTAAATTCACTGCATTATAAAAGTTCATGCCAAAGGTGATCATCGCGCCTTTCGGATGACCCGTGGTACCCGAGGTATACATAATCATCGCCACATCGTCATGGGTGCATTCCACCGTCGTATATTCCAGATGAGCAGCAGCCAGGGTGGCGGTATAGGTGCAATTTGCATCGTCTAAGTCAAGCTGCAACGCAAGCTCAACTGAGCAGATGGCGGCCAACTCAGTTGCCTCGCGGGAAAATTTAATGTCACTGATCAGCAGCTTCGGCGCTGAGTCGTTCAGTATGTACTCGAGCTCCGGAACAGTTAAGCGCCAATTGAGCGGCAAACAGATTGCGCCGATCTTGGCACAAGCAAACGCTACTTCGAAAATTTCCGGGCAATTCGCCGCGAGCACAGCCACGCGATCACCCTTCTCAAACCCTTGACTTTGCATCCAACCCGCCAGTTTGCTGGCTCGGTCGTCCAGTTCTGCGTAAGAAACTTCCTTAGCTGTATCGAGATCGACGATGGCTACTTTGTGGCCACGAACTTCTGCATGATGGGCAGTCCAGTCATAATGTTTAACACTCATTTCTTCCCCTAATTCAGCTCGCTGCTGCAACGCGCTAAAAGCATATAACAAGCAAGGGTGAGTTTGTTAATCACTCAAGGTCGCGAGACCCGAGGGCTTATTATGCGAGTCAATTAGTTATTGATCATTGTCTTCGCATCGGGCATGCATCAACCGATGCTCGGATAGGCCAGACCACACAGATATCGTGGTCAAAGGTACAAAATTTTTAAAACCAAAATGTAACCTTTACTTCTCTCCTCACTATGATACGTTTACGTTACATTCCCACTAAGCGAGACTTATCTAATGAGCGAGATGACTCCTATTTTTGGCATGATGATAGGCCTCATCATCCCCTTAGCCGCCTTTTTTTGGCAGTACATCGAGGGTAAAGAACGACGGGCGACCATACTGGAAATCTCCAAGACCATCGATGACCCAGATAGACTCGATGAACTGATGTCTATGCTTGATGAGAAGAAGAGTGAACCTACGGATTACCGACGCAGTGGGGTGATTACCCTCTTTGTTGGCATAGGTATATACGCCTTAGGGGCTCTCGCAATGGGAAAATTCTTCGAGGGGATAGGCATACTAGTAGGCTTAATTGGACTCGGGATCGTGATTGCGGGCTACTTGTACCCACCGACAGGTGATGAACTCAATCAAGCAGTCGAAGAGTTCGAAAAGCGATAATTCAGGCCAATTCATCTTACATCCAGCTATTCTGTGATACTCCAAAATTTCACACATCAGCCTGCGAGCGACCGCAGGTAAGCGCGGCGATATCTTCACAATGGGAAAACACCATCCAAAGCTGCTCAATAATCTCGAGGTGATGCGGCGGCAGGCGGGTCTAACGCAGGCAGAACTGAGTAAATTTGCTGGGGTCTCTCGCAAAAGCATCAACGCGATTGAAAATGGCATGTATGTCCCATCGACCGTGCTCGCATTGAAGATTGCGGATGCCCTAGGATGCTCTGTGGAGGACCTGTTTCGGTTACCCACCCGCTAGAGATGGGCTACCGGCCTAACTGACTAAAGACTGCCTTTGAAGAGCTACTAGCACCGCCACGCCAGTACTCGTAAAGTAGTCCCAGTAGAACAACAAAAATCGAGGCCTAGCATGAGCGCATCTGTTCTTACCCATCTTGCCGACAATGGCGTACTCACGGTCACACTGAACCGGCCAGAGGTTCTCAACGCACTGGATGAATCACTGACACTAGGTCTCGTTGATGCAATGCATGAAGCAAAAACTGACAGCGCAGTTAGGGCCGTCGTGATCACCGGCTCCGGTCGTGCCTTTTGCGCCGGTGCTGATCTCAACGCGCGAAGCTGGACAGCCTCAAAGGGCGTCTCCGCAGGTGAGGCCACTGCAGCGAATATGGAGCGAGGCTTTAACCCCTTGATCAAAGCCGTCGCTCAATCCACAAAACCAGTCGTGACCGCCATTAATGGCGTTGCCGCAGGCGGCGGTGTCGGTCTTGCGCTCGCCGGGGACATTGTAGTTGCCGCAGAGACCGCCAAGTTCAAACTCGTCTTCGGGCCTAACCTCGGGATCATTCCCGACATGGGTGCCTCCTGGTTCTTGCCGAATCTCGTTGGCCGTGCACGTGCTAACGGCCTAGCGTTGTTGGGAGATAATCTATCCGCCTCGGATGCGAAAGCCTGGGGACTCATCTGGGACTGCGTGGCCGACAAAGGCTTAATGTCGGCTGCGCTACGCTTGGCCGGCAGATTAGCCGATGGACCTACCGCAGGTCTCAAAGCGGTCGTAAAGGCGCATGATCGAGCGTTCGCTAATACCTTGAGCGAGCAACTAGAGTACGAGAAAGATACGCAGCGAATGCTGTTCGACTTTCCGCACGTGAGTGAGGGTATTCGCGCCTTCATTGAAAAGCGTAAACCCAATTTTCGGGACGTGAGCTAACTTCGACGGCAAAACTAACTAACGATGTCCAAGACAATATCAGTCAATCCACAAGAAGTCTGGTAAAGATCTTTTAGTTTATGCATCCGGTTACAGAGGAAGCCGAACCCGAGACCCGTTTCAGGGTCGCCAAAAGCGACAGAGCCGCCCACACCACAATGGCCGAAAATGCGGCTGGGGTGCGGTGTCCGTCTAATGGTTGTTATGCCGAGTCCAAGATCGTAGCCAACACCAAAGCGAATAGGGGCGCCTAAAAGGACGGTGTCTGGACCTTCTGACAGAGGCGTCAGTCCGAGTTCTAATGTTTCCCGACTAATAATCCGTTTACCGTCTCTCTCACCACCCATACTCAAAATACCGAATAGTTTGGCGAGGGACTCGGCTGTGCCATGCCCATTTGCTGAGGGTATTTCAGCCTCTCGCCATTCCCGCGAATTCATCTCTCCAGGCTGCGCGGACTTTGAGGCGAAAGCAACTTTGAGATCACCCATCCTCAAAAACGACTTTAGCGAACGAAGTGATTTGGGCAGAACAAAGTCGGGCGCGATCGCAATGACCATAAGAGCCCATGGCGTCGGCTGGGGATCAACAAGAATATCACCACAACGTTCAATATCCGCATCTTCAAGACCTATCTTGAAATCCAGACCGAAGGGCTCCGCTATTTCCTCGCGAAAATACTGCCCGACGCTTCGACCATCAATGCGTCGAATCAACTCGCCGACCAACCAACCATAGGTCAATGCATGATAACCCTGGGTGGTACCTGGCTCCCGAAAGGGTCGCTGTTGCGCGAGCGCGTGAGTCCACTTATCCCACTCGCGATAATCGAATTGGGGCACTCCCCCCTGAAAGCCATGCATGGCCGCGCGGTGGCATAAAAAATCACTGACTCGGGTTTTCTCTTTGCCATGACAGGCATACTCGGGCCAGTAGTCGCCGACTAACGCGTCGAGATCTGCCTTGCCTCGGTCAATCAGCTGCAGGAAGCACGTAGCGGTGAGCGCTTTCGTTGTTGAAAATACATTGATAAGCGTGTCATTAGACCAGGGATCCGTTTTTTTCCTATCTTTGTAGCCACCCCACAGATTGACCACCATTTCGCCCTGATGCTCGATCGCTACAGAGGCACCAGTATCAAATCCACTGGCAAGCGCTCGGGCAAATTGATCACGAACAGCTTGAAATCGAGGGTCGCAATAGCCCCCGATGAGAGGATCATTCACTCTTTACTCCCAGTAAACTGTTGATGGTAATTAATGGCCTGTGATCTTTGCGGAGCGTTTCTCAGCAAATGCTGAAATACACTCTTTGAAGTCCTCGCTACGAGCAGCCAGAATCCACTGATCCTGATCCATATGCATGATGGACTCGCTCAATGCCAGCGCGTATTGATTCACGCTGCGCTTAATCATTTGCACTGCCACTGGCGGAAGATCCGCGTAATGGCGGGCCCACCCCTGCGCCACCGTCTGGAGGTCATCACCCGCACACACGTCATCAATCAAGCCCCAGCTTTCCAGTCGATCTGCGGCATAAAGATCTCCAGACATGATCAGCTGTTTCGCACGAGATAAACCTACCAATTCGACAAATAAAGGTACGGCATTCCACATGAGATTCATGCCGATCTTAACCTCGCCCAAACCCAAGCGCGCATCCGTTGTCGCAATACGAAAGTCGCAGGCAGCCGCAATGCAGGCACCGCCCCCTATGGCAATCCCCTGCACAGCGCAAATCGTTGGTTGGTGAATTTCCCGGATCGCCGTTAATAACTTTTGCCCAAGCTCGGCATCGCGACGAGCTCTCAACAGCGAGCCACCAGGCTCAATAGCAGACACCTCTTTCAAATCTGCGCCAACAGAAAAGTCCGTTCCCTCGGCTCGAATGATGACTGCACGCACCTCGTCTCTATCCGAAATCGCCAGCGCCGCATCCCGAAGCTGCACCATTGTGTCGCGATTAAGGGCGTTTCTATGCTCAGCTCGGCCAAGGATGATCGATGCGATATCGCCTTCTACACTCGCTTTGACAGTATAGTCTGTCATTTGCTTTCTCTTTTACTCGTTGTTGTACGTTATTGCTGTTGATCCTCACTATGCCAGATCACTGTTCGTAAGACATACCCCATAGAATCCTGTCATCTCAGAGCAATAAAGTAATCTTATGGCGGATGTCCTCAATATCTAGGTCAGCCTCTTCGATCAGGCTAGCGCACAAATTCAGACACTTAGGCAAATGACCACTTCGCTTGAGGAAAAACTTTACGATCTCGGCATTATCCTGACGTATCGCCTTAAGCAACAGTGGACTCGAAGCGCCTGCTTCAGGTTCCAAATCAAATTGAGCGAGATTGTGAAGCACCTTGAGCAGCTTAGGACCCACCATTTGGGGTGCGATATGATCTGGGTCGACGCGCGCAATCATCGACTCAATGGTGTGGATCAAAAAATCCAGCACTGGCGATGCTTGCAAAAAAATCATGAAGGCATTGTGAGGCTGGCGACGAATTTCTAACCGGCCCGACTTATCTCTTTGCAACCAGTGCTCCTCACCAAACCGTGAATGCGCCGTTATAGATGGCTGCCAACTCTCATCAATAATAAGTGTATCGGCGTCGCACCAGATGACGCGATCAGCACCCGCGTCCAGGGCAGCTCTGATATGAAGTAGGCGCGCTAAATCGGCGAGTATAGGCCCTCGCCCTTTTAACTTCTGCCGATACCAATCGGGAAGCACTTCGAAGAAGCTGTCATCAAAAAGTTGGTAAGCAAAACCGTGATCTTTAGACCATGCCTCAACACCTAACAAGCAGTCAGTTACCCATCGGTATCGATTATCCGGGGCAGATTGAATGACAAGAGTTTTCAACCGTAATTAACCAGCCCTGAAGCGAGAACCTTTCGCTGGTGGTGGGCTAGCGCCGCCAGCAAAGCACTGTGCTTTAGACATCCAGTCTTTCGCCGGGTCACCAATGACGGTGAGGCTGGTATCAGCGATATTCCGCGTTTGCGTAACCACCTGAGCAAATTCGACCGCATCCCCCTGAATAAAGTTGCTATGCTGTGACTCGCCGTAAGCCCATAACTCACCGCTAGGAGAGACCAAGCTTACGTTGGGCATGGGCTCAGGCGGTATTTCGCCTCTCACCTTGAACGTCCAGCCGAACGTATTGATCCCTAAGATGACAATATTGCGAATACGATCGTGCTCCTCACGATCCGCAGCCAAGGCGTCGAACACCTCCTGACCGTGAGCCCAGGTCTCCATTTGGCGCGCTGATATGGCCGACCTTGCGCTCATGCTCGGCCCTGCCCAAGGTACTCTCGCACTGGGATCGAGCACGGCGTAAGCATCCGCCGTCTCGTCAACCAATGAAGCCCATGCCTCGCGAAGCGCCCCACCGCTCAGACCTTCTAAATGGGCTTTTTCGTATTCTGGCAGCGAACCCCCTTTTGTCATGTGAGCACCGACACCTTCAAAAAACGCCGAGAAAGCCTCATCACCCTCGGTAGCCACCATGACGGCCTTATTCCAGAAATGGAGATGGCGTAAAACATCGTTAATCGTCCAGGACTTGAACTGTGTCGTCTTCTCAAAGGCCACATCATCCAGATCGGCAATCAAAGTCTTGAGCGTCAAGCTTTCCTCGCGAAAATCAATCGATTGCTGCACCTTCTAATCCTTCAATGAAGGTGACAACTCTGCTGTGAGCCTCAATGAAGTCAGTTTTGAAATCCAACATGACATCAGCGACCGACTGCTCTGTATTCATTAAGCCAACCGCCTGTCCAACCCAATAGGTTGCCAGTGCCTCAGCACCCCCGTGTCCGCCCTCCGCTAATTTATCGATCTTTCTCAAGGCAGGTTCAGAGACAAGTGACTGTAGCGGCATGGGCAGTGGTTCCGGAGCGCCTGTGCTTTCCCAAGCGTCGGTCCACGCTGACCGTAACTGTCGCGACGGCTTGCCCGTTCTTGATTTTGCTCGGACAGTATCGCTGGCCGTAGCCTCTATCATCTTGCGCTTTACAGTGGGTGTGGTCTCCGCCTCAACGGTAGTAAGCCATACACTCCCACACCATGCGCCGTCTGCGCCCATCGTCATGGCCGCCGCCATTTGCTCACCGGTGGCAATACCGCCAGCCGCCAGCACTGGCACAGATAGATTGTGTTGTTTCAAAGCCCTGCAAACCTCGGGGACCAGGACCATGGTGCTGACAGCACCGCAGTGTCCTCCAGCCTCTCCACCCGCGGCGATCAGGACATCAACACCCGCTCTCGCCTGATTCAGCGCATGATTAACCGTTCCCACGAGAGCGCCCACTTTGATGCCGTGCGCGCGCGCAAACTCGAACATATTAGGTGGTGGAACACCCAGTGCATTGACCAACATCGCGACCGAATACTCGGCGGCGACTTCAAGCATGGCATTCGTTTTTTGACCTTGAATGTTATGCGTGAAGGTCAGATCATAATTTCGATCTGTTGCGAGGTCCGATGTATCAATGCCTTGTGACTCGAGAATAGAATCTGCAAACTCGATGTGGCCGTTCGGGACCATATTCACCAGATCAGCGTCACTAATGGACTCGTCTTTACCGATAGCTGCGTTGGGAACGATGAGGTCGAGACCAAACGGTCGTCCTTTGGTATGGGCGGCAATCCAGTCAAGTTCAACACGCAACTGTTCGGGTGTAAGTTCGACCGCCCCCAGCACACCGAAGCCGCCGTTACGCGAGACGGCGGCAACAACGTCGCGACAATGACTAAAAGCAAATAGTGGAAACTCGATATCGAAAGTCTCTGTTAGTGAATGCTTCATTCCTCTAGCTCCAACATCATAATGAGATCGCCTGCACCTATTTGCTTACCTGCTTCTGCCACCACATCGACGACAGCACCGTCACCGGGTGAAATCAGCTCATGTTGCATTTTCATGGCCTCGAGAACCGCAATGCGCTGTCCTTTTGTAACTGCATCACCGGTCGCTACATCAATCGATAATAGCTGCCCATGCATCGGCGCAATGATCGTACCCCCGCCAGCCGTCTCTTCTGACTCCGGTGGAATACGTGTGTTGTCCGCTAAGATCATCGAGAGAGAGTCGGAAGCGAGATAAAGCGTCGCGGGTGCCTCTGGGTGGTAGTGATAGCGTTGAGAGACTCCATCAACCTCCAACGTCATTGCGTCGTCGTCAATATCCGTCACCACGAGATAATGACTATCAGCGCCCACGGACACCTCGTACTCACCCGCGTTGAGTGGTACGACGAGCACCTCGTGAGTGTCCACGCCCAAGTCGTACGACCTCGTATCTGTCACGCGACCCATTGAAACCCAGTCGAGCAGCTCCTCGTTAACTGAAGCCGACTGGCTGTGATGGATTTCCATGGCCAGTATGTGCTGTATCGCACCGGCGCAAGCCAGATCAGCACTACTCACTTCGGGCGGCGTAAATACGTCACCATAGTTATCGGCAATGAACGCCGTCGTTGCGGCGCCAGAAATGAACTCATCTCGGTCCATCACATCTATCAAAAAGTCTCGATTGTTTTCTGGGCCAAATAAGGCAGTGCACTGGAGCGCACTCCTCATTTTCAGACGCGCGTCCTCTCGCGTATCGCCATGGGTAACGAGTTTGGCCACCATCGCGTCGTAAAACGGAGTGACTTCGTCACCCGTCTCTACGCCAGCATCCACTCTAATGCCGGAACCCTGAGGTAGCGTAAATAACTTGATCGCACCGGTACTTGGTAAAAATCCTGACACTGGATCCTCTGCGTACAAACGAACCTCAATGGCGTGTCCAAATAGTTCAATATCTTCCTGCTGCGCGGGTAGGTCTTCCCCTCGCGCAACCCGAATCTGCCATTCCACAAGATCGTAGCCTGTGACCATTTCAGTCACGGGGTGTTCAACCTGAAGCCGCGTATTCATCTCGAGAAAATAAAATTCTCCCTCTTCGTCAAGTAAAAATTCGACCGTACCTGCGCCGACATAATTCACGGCCTTTGCGGCTTCGACGGCCGACTTACCCATTGCATCACGAAGTTCAGGCGTCATCACCGGGCATGGGGCTTCCTCGACTACCTTCTGGTGCCGACGCTGGATAGAGCAGTCTCGCTCGCCGAGGTAGACCGTATTACCCGCCTTGTCGGCAAATACCTGAATTTCTACGTGCCGTGGCCGCATGACCGCCTTTTCAATAATGAGCTCGCTTGAACCAAACGCGTTCTTGGCCTCGGATTGCGCCATATCGACCGCCGCTTCAAGTTCACTCACCTCATGGACAAGACGCATACCACGCCCGCCACCGCCCGCTGCCGCTTTAACCATGATCGGCAGTCCAATTTTTTCGGCTTCCGCCACGAGGGTACTCACCCTTTGGTCATCGCCCTGATATCCGGGAACACAGGGAACACCGGCTTCGATCATGGCACGCTTGGCCTTGGCTTTATCACCCATGACTTCGATAGCGGCATTAGGCGGACCGATAAATTCGATACCTTTGGCCTCGCAAGCCGAGGCAAAGGCCTGATTTTCAGAGAGAAAACCATAACCGGGGTGAATACAGTCGGCGCCCGTGCGCTCTGCTGCATCCAGAATGGCATCCAGCTGCAGATAGGAATCTACTGCAGGTGCTGGACCAATGCAGACCGACTGATCAGCTTCCCTCACATGCTGTGCGTTGGCATCTGCCTCAGAGTAGACAGCCACCGTTTTCAGACCCATGGCCTTGGCCGTGCGCATCACCCGAACGGCAATTTCGCCGCGATTGGCCACTAATAACGTCGTTAGTGCCTTCATAGTTAAATCTCCGTGTGCCAGTTGGGTTTGCGTTTTTCGACAAAGGAGGCAACGCCTTCCTTTCCTTCTGCACCCTGAAGACAACCGCTGAAGTTCATGGCGGCAAATTCCACTTTCTCGCTATCGGGTGTTGCAGGCATCCCAATAATCAGCGCTTTACAGGCGGCCACTGCGCCAGGGGCACATTCAAGTACATCGCGTTTCACCTTTGTCTCAAGGTCGGCCAGGGCGGTAGCATTCTCCGCCACAAAATCAAGAACCCCGAGTCGGCCTGCTTCATCACCCTTAAAGCGAGCGGCAGTCACCATTAACCGGCGACCGGTTGAGTACCCGCATTTCTGCAAGACGTAACGCGCAATTTGTGCTGGCGTAATCCCGATGCGCGTCTCGGAAAAACCAAACTTTGCATCACTCAAGCCGATAGTGACGTCACAGCAGCAAGCAACGCCTAAACCGCCGGCCATCGCCGCACCTTCAATCACGGCAACCGTGACCTGGGGCAGCGCATTGAGCTCTGCTAGGACATGTCCGATGCGACGGCTCATTCGCATCGATTCTTCGGTCGCACCGGTGGCCATGGCGTTAAACCCCTTTAAGTCGCCGCCCGCACAGAAGAAACCGCCTTTGCCGCGAATGGTCATGCCGCGAATGTCCCGCTGGTCCTTGATGGTATCTATGACCACTGCCAAGTCCTCTACGGCTTCATCCGTCAACGGGTTACGACGCTCGGGCTGATTGAACCAAACCGTCAGCCAGCCTTGTTCTAAATCCAAAGCCAGTGTTTGTGTTTCAGGTAGTGTCGCCATGATTACATCCTCGCTACGCCGAACGCGTTCGGCCGTGTTTCACGCAGACGAGCCTCTAATACCGTCTCCAGACAAAAAGCCAAGACTTTTCGCGTATCGCGTGGGTCAATGATGCCGTGATCTAGCACACGACCCGAGGTATAGAAGGCGTCTTCTTGCGCGTCAAAGTGGGCTCTGATGGCCGCTGCTTGCTGCTCGAGTATCTCCTCGGGCACCTCCTGACCTTTTCTCGCAGCGCCGACACGCGCCACCTCCGACATAGTGTCTGCGGCGCTTTGCCCTGCCATGACACCCGTCCGCGCATTGGGCCAGGCAAATAAGAAATCCGGCTGATAGGACCAGCCGCACATACCGTAGTTACCAGCGCCAAAACTGGCACCGATATAGAGCGCAATCTTGGGGACGCGGGCATTAGATACTGCCTGAATCATCTTCGAGCCGTGCTTGATCATGCCCGCTTGTTCGTACTCCGTACCCACCATGTAACCCGTAGTGTTGTTAAAAAACAGGATTGGCATATCTGCGGCATCACAGAGCTGGATAAACTGAGCCGCTTTAGTGGCGCCATTAGGATCAATGGGCCCATTGTTACCGATGAAGCCAAAGCTAATACCGGTAATGGATGCATAGCCGCAGACGGTCGAGACACCATAGCGTGACTTGAACTCCTCGACTGAGGAGTCATCGACAATACGCGCAAGCACCTCACGGAAGTCATAGGGCACTTTTGGATCGACAGGGATGGCGCCCGCAAGTTGTTCAGCCGGGAAGCGCGGGGGTTCATAAGGTCGTCGGACCACCGTAGTGACTCGCTTATTCCAGTCGATGCTCCTCATGACCTCTCGCGCTTTTAGAATCCCGTGCGCGTCATCTTCGACCAAGTATTCAACAACGCCAGAGACGCTCGAGTGCATTTCGGTACCACCTAACTCGCGATCATCCGCTTCCTCTCCGGTTGCGGCCTTTACGAGGGCGGCGCCACCCAATGCGGCCATGCCGTTTTCCTTTACGCCAATGACGTAGTCGGACATGCCGGGCATGTACGCGCCACCCGCCGTTGAACCACCGTGCAACACGACCATGGTAGGAATACCAGCTGCAGATAAGCGCGCCAGATCGCGAAATACGTTGCCGAAGCGTGACCATAATTCCACCTTGTATTTTAATAAGTTGGCGCCAGCAGACTCTACTAAGTGGATGACAGGAAGTTTCTGCCGCATGCACATCTCGAGAATGGACGTCGACACGAACCCGGTCGACTCGGTCGCGGCGCCCGCCGAGATACCCGAGTCATCGACCCAGATCATGCACCGAACACCCTCAACAAACCCAACCCCAACGATGACCGAAGCGCCGGGGACACTTGTTTCACGATCCGGATTCTCAACACAGTAGTTCGCCATGGAATGCATCTGTAGGAACGGCATTCCAGGGTCCAACAGCCGCTCCAAGCGTTCACGAGGTGACAATTGACCCCGCGCCCTGAAGGTTTTCAGGCGTTTATTCGACGCATCAATGGTACGTTGTTCGAGAGATCGCCAGTGATCGATTAGCTCGAACATAGCAGATCTATTTTCCTTGAAACTGTCGCTTGCGGGCTGAACAGTCGACGAAAGCACTGTCATATCAGGCCTCCAAAAGTTGTTGTGGGATTGCAATCGGGGTATCAAGCAGGACCTGGGCATAAGCTTTTGCCTGAGGGTCATTCCTCAGACTCGCTATGCCACCGCCCCCCAATGCGTTGTGAAGCAGAAAATTTAACGCCGGCAAACCGGGCATGTAGTAACGGTCAATACCTGGCGACGTCATAAAGTGCGCGAACCGTTCGCCGACGTACTCAGCCGTAAGTTTCGCGGCAATCCATGGCAGGTATTCGGGCTGTCGCGCAATAATGCCTATATTGGCCTTATCACCCTTATCGCCTGAGCGTCCCCATGCAAGTTCCTCAAGTGGAACCTCGGTAAGCGGTCCCATTGCCGGATCTGCCTCGGGGATTAGGGGTTCTTCAAATGAGCTAATCTCATCGGTCGTTTCTGGTGCGTGAAACGGTTCTGCTCCAGACTCATCAACGAGCTTCAAATCCAGCGATGACTTGTCGATCAAAACAGAGAACAGACGAATGACCGGAGAAGGCTTTGCGCGCGCACCGGCAAAAAATGCCATTCCCGCCGGTGCTCCTAACGCTACACCCGATAGCTCTCGAAGAAGCAGGCCTACAGCACGGGCATCCTGGTGGCGGCATGCCACTTTCAATGCCACTTCTCGACTGCTGGCTGGGGATGCATGCAAACCCCAGAAGCTCTCCTCACCAACGACGTCAATGGCAACGTCGTCAAAATCCTGCCCACCCATGGCGCGAATCTTTTTACGCGTCCGCACCAGTGCCTCTTCTGCAAAAATGCGCGCTTTGTCCGCCGCACGGCGACCAATGCACCAAAACGTTGTGCCTGCGCGCCAGCCATCAGCCCACGTCATACTGGTCTTGTACGTTGACGGAACGCCTCGCCCCCTTGCTCCCGACACGCGAACCCGGTTGTCAGCCACTTGCTCAAGGTTGATACGCGTAAAGTCACAGACGACATCAGGTAATATGTAGGCTGCAGGGTCGCCGATCTCGTAGAGAAGCTGTTCAGCTACAGTCCCCCGATTCACAATGCCCCCCGTGTCTTTAGGTTTGTAGATGTCGCAGGACCCGTCAGGGGAGACCTCGGCAATGGGATAGCCCACATTGTGAAGCGTATCCGCCACCACCTCCCAGTCTGTAAAGTTACCGCCAGTGGCTTGAGGACCGCATTCGATCAAGTGTCCTATAGCTGATCCAGCTGACAGTTTATCTAGCTCGTCAGCTGACCAACCAAACTCATGAATGCAGGCACCCAATGTCACTGCACTGTCCACACATCGACCCGTAACAACGATATCGGCGCCAGCGGCAAGAGCTGCTGCGATGGGAAAGGCGCCTATATAGGCGTTCGCGCTGGCCACCTTGTCCGTCGGAGGAAATGCCTCTCCTGAGAACATCTCGGTGCCACCCGATGCTTTGATAGCATCGAGTTGATCCAATACGTCGTCACCTCTCACCACCACCACTTTTAAGTTGAGACCCTCAGCGGTAATAACGTCTCTCAGAGCATTACCGCAGGCCTCTGGATTAACGCCGCCGGCGTTACTGATTAACCTCACTCCAGAGTCGGCAATTTGATGTAGGTTCGGTTTCACCATCGCTGAAACGAAATCAGTGGCATAACCCAGTGTCGGATCAGAAGTGCGCGCCCGAGCCAAAATCGACATGGTTATCTCGGCCAAATAATCAAAGACGATGTAGTCGAGATCACCTTCCGCTAAGAACTGAGACATGGCCATATCAGTCTCACCCCAAAAACCCGTTGCCCCGCCTATCTTGATAGTTTTGTCATTCACGTTAGCGCCCTTTTCATCAACATGACTAGCATAAAAATGATTACGACTCATTTATAATGAGGCATACTCATGACTATAGGCGTAACAAAAAGTGGCTTCAAGCCATAACCACGTTTAATCGCTTTGGATGAGCCTCGAGTACGAAAGGGACTATGGCAGATACACAACGACAACGACTGGAGGCAAGAGAAGAAGCTATATTGGCCGCAGCAACTGCCGTATTTGGTGAATCAGGTGTCGATGGTGCACGCATGGCTGAGATCGCGCGACGTGCAGACGTTGCTGAAGGCACGGTCTATCTCTACTACAAAAATAAACACGAGCTTCTCGAGGCTGTTGTAGATCGTTTTTGGCGAGAGTTGACGAAAGGTGCAATCGCCGCAATATCCGAAGGTGCGACTGTCAACCAACAGCTTCATGAATTGGCCAGCTATCACCTGCAATCGTTGATCGATGATTTCAAGATCGTTGAGATTACCTCTCGCGCCCGCATGCGTAATGGCGAGCCTGGCCGGCAGCTACCGCAAATCCGTGAGTACGTGCGGGTTTTTGATGCGATTATGCAGCGTGGCATCGATTTAAGAGAGTTCAGTGCCGACACGGCAATCTGGCAAATTCGAGATGTTTTCTATGGAACCTTGGAGCATTCAGCCCGAACCTTGGTACTCAGAGAGCAAGACTTCGATCCATCGATAATTGATCATCTGATGCGACTATTTGACCAGTATGCCCCCACATCAAAGAGTGATGTCACGAGCGGACTGGAATCATCCGAGATTATGCAGGCACTAGCTCGCATCGAGGCAAAACTCTCTCAGCACTAACATTTGTGAAATTCAGATGTACTGGGCACGCAAGGCATCAATAAAGCGACCTAGCTCGTCTCGTTGCAGCTGGTTAATACCCGCGGCAGCGGCACGACCACCCCCTGTCTCAAATTGCCGGCATACAGCATCCGCACCTTTTCGGTTATTAAGCGGCGCTCTGACACTTACCAAATAACCACCGTCGATATCGGTAAGTACCGCGTGAGCTTTGTCCGGTGACTGGTTCGCCAGATCGTTGCCATATACACCACTCACCCGTCTTGCCCACGCCTCGTCGGGAAGTGACACCACCACGATGTCGTCGTCTTCCACAGCCCTAGGTGCCGATTGAGCGGCTCTCATATCAGTCTCGTAGGCGACTACCAATGTCTCGAACAAGTCTTGGTCATCCTGCAATAGTGCCGTGGGTGACGTGTGACACAGCATACGTTGATAGAGATCAGCCGGGTGAAAATGGAGATCAACAAGTTGTGATCCATAAGCATTGTAGTTAACGCAAATGCCCAACTGTTTAAGTGCATCACGATCGACTGGTGAGGATAAATTACCGATCAGGGTATCGGCTGTGGTATCGAGGTTATCGCCAAAACACCCCACGACAGCCCACTCGGCAAATGCACTGCGCAAACGACCATTCACCAATGCACTGGTGCAGACCTGGGGCCCTTGACTGATCAACGCATCCAATTTTGCCGCCTCGGGAATATCCCCACTGAAATGATGGTCACAAAAAAACAGATCGGCACCAGCGGCTAAAAGTCGGTCAACATCGTCACGGTTTTTATCGAGAGAAACATCAAGGGCCGCCACACGATCGACGCCCTCATTAGGAATGCGTTCAAGTAATTGGATATCACGTTTAACACCCGTTATGAGTGTTGCTTCAGGTCTGGGCTCAACAAGCCTCAACTGAATTAGCGCACATATGCCGTCAGCATCGCCGTTAAAAACGTCGTAATCCATTTAATCGCCCCACAAGATCGGCGAAGCGCATGCTACCAGATAAGTGACACAAAGTTGTCTTTGGGCGTGCGGTCCGCCAACACCCCCTACTCAAACGCGATTTTTCCTTCGTTTTTGGTGAGTAAATTTGTGACAATACCGCGAACATTGCCAGAGCTTTAATTGACTTGAATTTGCCGTAGCGCCCCATGAAATCAACAGTTCGTTTTGCTTACTCGCGACCAACACCAACCAGCTCCTCGGCCAGGACCTCAGTATTTACTGTGTTGATATTGACCGTATCTGCTGCGTATGCAGCCATGACAGTTGCTTAAGCAATGATGACCACGGCCAGTGAATAGCCAATAAAAAGGAACGCACCTAAGGAAATTGCCGGTGCATAAATTCATTTTTTCTTCTCCCCCGACAGAGGTCTTGTAGACTCGATTTCCGCATTGAAGAAGCGCAGCCCCCGTGACTCATCGGTGCTCTTTGAAACACTGTATGACTCTAATTCGACAAAGAGAGCTTACCTATAATGGTATCTATGACGGCCGTAGGGTTGGCGGCTGCGGTAATCGATCGACCCATCACAAGGTACGTGGAACCGCCTGCCATCGCGTCCCATGGAGTCACCACACGCCGCTGATCTCCCGCGGAATCCTCAGGAAGGCGGATACCCGGAGTGATCAAAGCGAACTCAGACCCGCATTGTCTCGATAGCATTGCCGCCTCTTGTGCGGAGCAAACCACGCCATCCAAGCCACTGGATTGGGCTAAGGCAGCCAGCCGACCAACGCGCTCAGCGGGAGTCTCGGAAATCCCCAATTCGAGTAAATCCGTTTCGTCCATACTGGTAAGTACCGTAACCGCAATGAGTTGCGTGCGCACGCTAGCCCGCTGAGCGACAGCCGTAGCTGCAGCCTCCATCATGCGACGGCCACCCGATGCATGAACATTTACCATCCAAACACCGAGATCTGCCGCCGCACCTACCGCACCCGCCACCGTGTTTGGAATATCATGAAACTTCAGATCAAGAAATACATCAAAACCAAGCCCATGCAGCGCGTCCAACACACGAGGGCCTCCGCTAGTGAATAGCTGTTTACCCAACTTCAACCGGACTTTTGTTGGGTCCAATTTTTGTGCACAGACCAGAGCCTCATCCAGCGATGAGTAATCAAGTGCAATAATTAATGGGCTCAACATATCGTTTTCTTAACTGTCCTTTCCCCGCCTTTTTAAAGTCATCTGTCATGAATAGATAGATCAGCGCACAGGCCGATGGAGTGTATCCCAGCTCTTGCAGCCAGGACATTGCCAGTAAAAACTTGGGCCATGGAACCCGCATACCCCACAGAGATAAGCCGACTGACGCGACGCTAGCTTTTGTGCCCCTTCTATGATTTCTGGTGTTGCCACCTGTTCACCCAGCAACGTAAGCGCCTGTGTAAGAAGTTGCGAGCTCGGCTTTTTGTTCAAGCCTTGTTTGATGATATCCAGGGCCTTGGCATCGTCCCCTCGTATCCTATGTTCATCCGCCAAGATAACGCGCAAGTGCGGATCCTCTCGCTGGTTCAAGAGCATGGCGATCATAGGCGTAAGATCATCACGACAGTTTACACTTTCACTGACTGCAATAAGCTGTGCAGCAAACTCGGGCAGCCGCTCGGGCGACATTTTTGCAGCTGCTTTTAAACGATCATACGCGGGCTTGGGCTGATTTTGTCGTTGGTCCAAACGCGCGAGGATTGTATGCGGCCAGATCGACTCGTCAGTCCAGTTTAACGCACGCTCTGCCAGCTCACGCGCCGCATCAAGGTCACCCGCGGACTCTCTGTCTTCCGCAGCCTCACAACAATAGTGACTTAACTTTACGCGCGCCTTCCTAGCGGCTGACTTTTGATTAGGATCATCATCCCCAACCTCAGCCAACTGAGACTCCGTCAACTCACATGCCTGATCCCAATCACGGCTAGCCTCAAATACCTCGATTAGGAGCGATTTGGCGTCTACTTGGTGGTCTGCAGATAACTTAAGTAGATCTTTTAGCAACTGCTCAGCACGATCCAAAAGACCCGCCGCTATGAAGTCTTTCGCAAGCTCCAAGTGTGCCTGATTCTTTTGCACATCGGGAAGGCGACTCCTCGACAGAAGCGATTGGTGAATTTTGATCGCGTTATCCACCTCACCGCGCTTTCTCAACAAGCTACCAAAGGTTATGTGGGTCTCAAACGTTTCTGCGTTGACCGCAAGTGCCTCACTAAATGCTTTGAGCGCAGACTCCTGCTCACCATCCAAAAGAAAGTTCAATCCCAAGTAATACTGTGAGGGGGGTGCCGTCTCGTCGGGCACATCACGCCTTGCGGCACCTCTGCCAAGTACCCAGCCTGCGGCAACGGCCAAAAACAACAAGACCAGAAGCAGCGTATTGGGTTCAGCCACCTTTGACTTCCTTATTTAGCCGCTGACTCAACCGCGCGTTCTCACGCTTCAACAAAGCGCTCGCTGCTCGCTGCTGAATCAACAGCGAGGAGCTCATAAGACCGCCCAGCAAAACCCCTACGATGAGGAACGAGAGTAGCCAAACAGCCATGGATTGCTCACCGAGCGCCCATGGGCCCAAAGTCAACGGCACGGAGATAGTATTTTGCGCAGCGAATACGGCACCTAGGAGAATGGAGAGGCACAGCAAAAAAAGGGTGAAAGCGGCGCGCAGCCAGCGGAGCATTAGAATACCGCCTTGATCGAACGATTAACGCGTTCCCTCAATTCTTTGCCAGGCTTAAAGTGAGGGACGTGCTTTGCCTCTAGCTCAACCGCATCACCGGTTTTGGGATTTCGGCCTTTACGAGGTTCTCGGTAGTGCAATGAGAAGCTGCCAAATCCTCGTATCTCGATACGCTCCCCTGAGGCAAGAGACTCCGCCATGAAATCTATCATGAGCTTCACTGCCAACTCGACGTCTTTCGTAGTCAGCTGGTTCTGTTGTGATGCCATTAATTCAATGAGTTCGCTTCGCGTCATGATCTCTACCTCGAAACTCCATTTTCCACATCCAACTATACGCAAACAAGTACCGAACCCACCTGAAGGTAATTTCTTTTGTTTTTGCAATACGCTCGAAGGACCTGACTTGAAATAACAGCGAGTAATCAAATAAAAAAAGCCGGCTAACCGGCTTTTCTAAATGTGCTTTTCGATACCGCTAGGGGACCTACTTCCCGTCCATTTGAGCCTTAATAAGATCCCCAATGGTTCCGGGTGAAGCAGCGTTGTCTTGTTCCTTAAGCGAAGCAACAGCTTCTTTCTCGTCATCCACGTCTTTCGCTTTGATAGAGAGTCCGATCGACCGACTCTTACGATCTACGGCCACAATCTTGGCATCAATTTTATCACCGACACTAAGGACCGAGCGCGCATCTTCAACACGATCGCGGCTTAGATCAGCGGCCTTGATGTAGCCATCAACTTCTTCGTTGAGTTTGATGACCGCGCCTTTCGTATCTACATCTGTAACCTCACCCGTCACGATGCTGCCCTTCTCGGCTTCACCCAAGAAGATTGAGAAAGAGTCCTCCTCAAGCTGCTTGATGCCAAGCGAGATACGCTCACGTTCCGGGTCGATGCTCAAGATCACGGTCTCGATCTCATCGCCCTTTTTGTAGTTACGAACCGCTTCTTCACCTGTTTCGTTCCAACTTATGTCGCTGAGGTGAACCAAGCCGTCAATATTGCCGGCAAGACCAATAAAGATGCCAAAATCTGTGATTGACTTGATGGATCCAGAGATCTTGTCACCCGTCGCGTGCTGCGAGGCAAAGGCATCCCAGGGATTCTGCTGACATTGCTTGATGCCAAGCGAAATACGACGGCGCTCCTGATCGATATCAAGCACCATTACTTCGACTTCATCACCTAGCTGGACAATCTTCGATGGATGGACGTTCTTGTTCGTCCAATCCATTTCAGAGACGTGTACCAGACCCTCGACACCCTCTTCGATTTCCGCAAAACAGCCGTAATCAGTGAGATTGGTGATGCGCGCGTTGACGCGGCTGCCCTCTGGGTAGCGATTAGTAATCTCCACCCATGGATCTTCACCCAACTGCTTTAGACCCAAGGAAACACGGTTACGCTCTCGGTCGAACTTTAAAACCTTGACATCCATTTCCTGGCCAACCTCAACGACCTCGCTTGGATGCTTGATTCGCTTCCACGCCATATCCGTGATGTGCAACAGACCGTCAACACCTCCAAGATCAACAAACGCACCATAGTCGGTTAAGTTCTTCACCACACCTTTGACGCTTTGACCTTCCTGAAGGTTTTGCAGCAGTTCGTCACGCTCGGCGCTGTTGGCTGCTTCCATTACCGCACGTCGAGAAACAACAACATTATTTCGCTTCTGATCGAGCTTGATCACCTTGAATTCAAGCTCTTTACCCTCGAGGTGCGCAGTTTCACGAATCGGACGTACATCAATCAGTGAACCGGGCAGGAAGGCACGAATAGAATCAACATCGACTGTAAAGCCGCCTTTGACCTTTCCGTTGATAACACCAGTGACCACCTCTTGAGCGACATGAGCTGCTTCCAGCGTCTTCCATGCTTCTGCGCGCTTTGCCTTCTCGCGTGAGAGCTTGGTTTCACCAAAACCGTCTTCGACAGTTTCGAGTGCCACCTGGACTTCGTCACCAATAGTTAAGGAACACTCACCACTAGCGTTGGTAAACTGATCGCGAGGGATAACACCCTCAGATTTTAGACCTGCGTGGACCGTAACCCACTCGTTGTCGATATCGATGACCACACCGGTAACGATTGAACCGGGCTCCATATCAACCGTCTTGAGACTTTCTTCAAATAACTCGGCGAATGATTCGCTCATTGAACATACCTGTCTTATTGCTGCAAACATCGCAGCACCAACCGTCTTACCCGGCTGGGTCGATTTATAAACGCACTGAGTCAAGGGGTAAGGCCTTTAATCGTCCGCGTGCACTATTCCTTTAGCAACCACGTGAGACATCACTCGTTCAAACACGGCATCCGCAGTCAGGTCGGTACTATCGACAATGACGGCGTCCTTCGCTGGGACAAGTGGCGATACCGATCGTGTTCGATCTTTCGTATCGCGAGCCTCAATGGCCTTCAAAAGGCGCGGCAGACTAACATCCTCGCCCTGCAGCTGCAACTGGCTTTGTCGTCGCTGCGCACGTGCCATAGCTGAGGCGTCTAGGAATACCTTCACGGACGCATCGGGAAATACAACGGTCCCCATGTCTCGCCCGTCAGCAATTAGACCAGGCGCCACTGCCAACTCGCGTTGGCGGGCGAGCAGGGCCTCTCGAACAGAGGGTAAAGCCGCAACAGCTGACGCACCCTCGCCCCCGCGGACGGACCGCACGGGGTCAGTGACATCTCTGCCGCAGTAAATAACGCGAACACCGAGCTCCGTAGTAACAAACGACACATCTAAATCGCGCACGATCTGTGTGACCGAAGGCTCGTCATCCCACGCAATACCCTGATCTAACGCAGCAAATCCCACGATGCGGTAAAGTGCGCCGCTATCCAGCAAATGGAAACCCAAATGACTTGCAAGCCGCTGGGCCAGCGTCCCTTTACCTGAACCGCTTGGACCATCAACACAGATAATCGGGACCATACGACTTCAGTTCACTTCTTTTATGTTTAGTCCGACGACGCGAGCGAGCGCGGCAAAGCCGGGGAATGAGGTGGCCACGTGATCACAGTCGTTGACATGGATAGGTCCTGATGCGCGAAGCGCAGCAATGGAGAAAGACATCGCAATACGGTGGTCATCGAACGTATCGACCTCGCCACCGGTGATCAGACCGCCTGTAATGGCAATGCCGTCTTCACTTACCTCATTATCAATACCAAGGCGTGCCAGACCCTCTGCCATCGCGGCAATACGATCACTCTCCTTAACACGCAGCTCCTCTGCACCCGAGAGAACTGTTTTACCTGAAGCGCAGGCGGCGGCAATGAAAAGCACCGGGAACTCATCGATCGCCAGTGGTACGAGGTCTGCCGGAATCTCGATGCCGGTCAAAGGTGCTGATCGAACACGCAAATCGGCTACCGGTTCCCCACCCACTTCGCGCTCGTCAAGCACTTCAATATCGGCACCCATGAGTGCGAGAATAGTAATCACGCCTGCGCGTGTGGGATTTATACCCACGTGCTCAAGGGTCAAATCCGAGCCTTCAGCAATCGAGGCCGCAACCAAAAAAAAAGCCGCGGATGAGATATCGGCTGGAATATCGAGTGATGTTGCTTTCAGCACACCACCACCCTGAAGACCAATCACATCATTCTCGCACTCCACCTCGTAACCAAAGCCACGTAGCATGCGTTCTGTATGATCTCGCGTTATGGCAGGCTCGCTTATCGACGTGCGTCCCTCTGCGTACATTCCTGCGATTAACACGCAGGATTTGACCTGCGCGCTGGCCATTGGCATCTCGTAGTGAATACCCTTGAGGCGCTGACCGCCTTTGATCGCAAGCGGCGGCTTGCCATCCTCGCTCTCTACGACCGCACCCATTAGCGCGAGCGGAGTCGTTACGCGCCCCATCGGACGCCTCTGCAAAGACGCATCGCCTGTCATCACTGAATCGAAAGCTTGGGGCGCCAATAAACCGCTAAGCAGTCGGATGCTCGTCCCTGAATTCCCCATATCAAGGACATTTCCGGGCGCCTTGAGGCCGTGCATACCAACCCCTTCAATTTCAATTCGACCTTGCTTGGGGCCGCGAATCACGACACCCATGTCTTTGAAGGCTTGAACGGTGCGCAGTGCATCCTGGCCCTCGAGAAAGCCTGTAGCCTTGGTCGTACCCTCCGCCAATGCGCCAAACATGATGGTACGGTGTGACATTGACTTGTCACCCGGCACCCGCAATGAACCGGTCATCAAGCCGCCGGGCTCAACCAAAAACTTCACAATTTTTCCTCTGAATCACCCGCAGGAAGAGGGTTAAGAATATCGTCGTGTGCGCGGCGATGAGCACGACAAATCGCAAAGTAATCACTGAGCGCAGCCGCATCCGCCGATGAAATTAAGCCCCGAAGCGCGATCATCTCGTCTTGAAACCCGTCGATCGCGGTAAGCAGGGCAGTCTGATTGGTAACCGAAATATCAGTCCACATCAACGGATCGGAGCCAGCAATTCGCGTCATATCTCGCAAAGCACCACCACCATGAACCATGGGTTCAGCCGCATTTCTCTCTAAAGCTCGTGTGAGTGCATACGCGACGATATGCGGCATATGCGAGCTCGCCGCAAGCAACGCATCATGCTCTTCAACACCCATTTGTCTTATGTAAGCACCCGTCAGATCCCACATGGCCTTAACCTGCTCAGTCGCATTGGACTCCGTGTGCGGTAGCGGTGTCAGAACCACCTCACGTCCTCTAAATAAGGCACTGTCGGCAAACGCAACACCGCTGTGCTCTGAACCCGCAATGGGGTGACCCGGAACAAAATCCGCATAGTCCGATGCCATGGAGTCAATCACGTGGGCCTTTATGCTAGCGAGGTCGGTAACCACGGGGGAGCGATTCAACCGGCTCAACTCACCTACGACAGATTTTAATATCTCTCCCGTTGCGGCAGGCGGCGCTCCCACGACAACCATGTCGGCAGCAGCGAGAACCTCAGACAGCTCCAGCGAATAGTGATCGATTACTCCCAGCTCCAGCCCACGCTTCAGACTGGCCTCTCTGGGGCCCCACGCCGTCAAAGTCCCATTCCAGGAACTCGCTCTCAGAGCGAGAGCGAGCGAGCCCGAGATGAGGCCTAGCCCGATTAACGCAACGGTGCGAGATTGAAATTGTGTCATCAGATGGGCGCTTTAGGATAAGAACCCAATGGCTTCAGCAGAATAGAGTTTTCTTCTAGTGCTGCCATTACCTCGCGGACAACATCGTCAGACAGGTGCCCTTCAAACTCAATAAAGAACATGTACGTCCACTTCTCGGTTTTCGAGGGTCGGGAATCAATACGGGTCAAACTGATTCCACGCTCCTCGAAGGGCCGTAACAAGTTTAAAAGTGCGCCAGGCCGGTTCCTACTAGCAATCAGAATTGATGTTTTGTCAGCGCCACTCGAGGGCACGGTCTCACGACCGATAACAAAAAAGCGGGTTGTATTGTGCGCAATGTCTTGAATCGCCTCTGCAAGCTTCACTAGCTGGTAGGTTTCTACGGCTAGGTCGCCAGCTATCGCCGCAACACCAGGCTCACTCTGCGCGCGTTGTGCGGCCTCACCGTTACTGCGGCAGACATCTCGGGGAACACCGGGCAAATTGGCATCCAGCCAATCACGGCACTGGCCAAGCGCCTGCTCATGTCCACAAACAACAGATACGTCAGAAAATGCCTGAGCGGCGCTCGCGATCAGGTGGTGGACGACGGGCAGCTCAACCTCACCGATAATTTGAAGCGGTGACTCCAGGAAGCAATCGAGGGTCTGGCCCACCATGCCCTCGGTTGAGTTCTCGACCGGCACCACAGCCATATCGCAAGCACGATCTTCTGCCAATCGAAAGACATCTCTGATGGTGGGCTGGGTTTCAAGAATAGCGGACTGCCCGAAGTGTTTTAGAGCGGCGGCCTGAGAATAGGTGCCCACGGGACCCAGAAACCCAACAGTTAAGGGGCGCTCTAAAGCCAGACAGCTGGACATAATCTCACGAAAAATACGCGCTGCCTGATCAGGGGGTAAAGGCCCCGGGTTACGCTCTTGGATTGCACGTAAAATCTGCGCCTCCCGCTCGGGACGGTAGAACAGCGCATCCCCATCTTGGCTGGTGGCCAGCTTAATTTCGGCGATACGACGCGCGCACTCAGCCCGCGCGTTAATCAACTCGAGCAACTGTTTATCGATGGAATCGATGTCCGCTCGAATTTCGGCTAATTGATCATCAGACGCCATGATCTATCGTCTCTATCCGTACTTTGTTTCGAAACGATGCATGAAATCGCACAAAGCATCAACGGACGATTGCTCGACCGCGTTGTAGATGCTGGCTCGCATACCACCTACCGAGCGATGCCCCTTTAAGTTAAGCAGCTGCTCAGCCTCTGCCTCCTTCAGGAACCGCTTATCGAGTGATGCATCAGCCAGCGTAAAAGGCACATTCATTAATGAACGATATCGAAGGTCCACCGGATTCTTATAAAAACTGCTGTCATCAATAGTGGAATAAAGCGTTGACGCCTTTTTTTCATTCAGCGCCTGCATTGCCATAAGACCGCCTTTGGCTTCTATCCACTCGAACACGAGCCCTGATAGGTACAGCGCAAAGGTCGGAGGCGTGTTGTACATCGAGTCATTATCCGCCGCTGTCTTCCAGCTCAGCATGGCAGGAATATCTGCCCGCGCGCGATCTAGTAAATCTCGCTTTACGATGACCAGACACAAGCCTGCTGGACCGATGTTCTTTTGAGCACCCGCATAAATTACCCCAAAATGATCCACGTCGATGGGTCTCGACAGAATGGTCGATGACATATCAGCGACAACCGGCGCGGGAGTGCCTGGTACGAAATCGAACTCGAGTCCGCCGATGGTTTCGTTGGAGCAGTAATGAAGGTAAGCCGCACCTTCAGTCAAATCCCATTCAGATTCGCATTGTATGGTCGAAAAGTTAGAATCTTCAGATGTTGAGGCGACATTCACGTTGACGAGGCGTTTGCCCTCAGCCAGCGCTTTCTTTGACCACTGTCCTGTGATGACCTGATCCACCGTATCATCGGCGCGCGAAAGGTTTAGTGGGGCGGACGCAAACTGCTGTGATGCACCTCCCTGTTGAAAAAGTACTGCATAGTCCCCGCCAATGCCGAGCAATCGGCGCAGCGACTGCTCCGCGCGCTCAGCAACATCGACAAACTCGGGGCTTCGATGGCTCAACTCCATGATAGACGCACCGACGCCCTGCCAATCAAGCAGCTCGCTTTGGACGCGCTGAAGTACCTCGGCGGGAAGCGCCGCAGGCCCCGCGCAAAAATTATGGGCTCTGGTCACTCTTCAGTCTCGTTGCTGCCGCTATCCGAGTCTTCGTCTGTAATGACGGGTTGAGCAGGTTCTGCTGCGTCATCATCCTCTGCGATTCGGCTCACACTCACCAGCGCTTCACCATCTCGGGTTCGGATGACTCTGACACCCTGCGTGTTTCGCCCTAGTAGACTCACTTCATCAACGCGTGTCCGAACGGCAGTTCCCTGATTGGAAATTAGCATCATTTCGTCGCTGTCCCATACTTGGACTGCGCCCACAAGCGAGCCGTTACGCTCTGACGTGGACATGGCGATAACGCCCTTGCCGCCCCGGCCCTTCGCGGGGAACTCCGCGTTTTCGGTACGCTTACCGTAACCATTTTCTGTGACAGTCAGAATAAGACCGCCCTCTCTAGGCACAATTAGCGAAATAAGTTTATGACCAGAGGCAAGGTTGATTCCCCGAACACCTCTCGCGGTACGTCCCATGGCCCTAACCTGACCTTCATTGAAGCGCGTAGCCTTACCTTCGGTCGAAAACAGCATGATGTCGCTGTTGCCGTCCGTAATGGCCGTGCCGACCAGCACGTCATCTTCTTCCAGCTCGATCGCTCGCAAGCCAACGCTTCGCTGACGGGAGAACTGGGTGGCCGCCGTTTTCTTAACGGTGCCGTTCGCCGTTGCCATAAAGATGAACTGATTTTCGTCGTACCCGTCGATCGGTAAAATCGACGTGATGCGTTCTTCCTCGTCGAGCGGCAGTAAGTTCACTATGGGACGACCTCGTGAGTTTCGACTGGCCAGTGGGATATGGAACACTTTTAACCAATACACCTTGCCGAGGTTGGAGAAACAAAGAACCGTCGCGTGAGTACTCGCAATTAACAAGTGCTCGACAAAGTCCTCATCTTTCACCGCAGTGGCACTGCGACCGGTACCGCCACGCCGCTGCGCCTGGTAGTCAGTGAGCGACTGCGTCTTGGCGTATCCCTGGTGCGAGATTGTGACCACCCGATCTTCCTCGGTAATCAAGTCTTCAACGGTCAGATCGTGCGCAGAATCCGTGATCTCGGTGAGTCGATCATCACCAAAATCCTCTACGATCTCCTCTAGCTCCTCTCGAATGACGCCCCTCAATCGGTCTGGATCACCAAGGATCTCGAGAAGGTCTGCAATTTCGGCAACCTTGTCAGCGTACTCTTGGAGTAATTTCTCGTGCTCAAGACCAGTGAGTCGATTGAGTCGCAACTCAAGAATGGCCTGTGCCTGTGCGGGCGAAAGTTGATATTTGCCGTCGATCAGTCCGTAGTCACCCTCAAGGTCGTCAGGCCTGCAAGCCGAGTCACCAGTACGCTCAAGCATGGCGCTGACATCGCCAGGCAACCAGGCAGCGGCCACCAATCGGTCGCGCGCGTCGGCCGCGGTCGGCGATGTTTTGATCAACTCAATGATTTCATCGATATTCGCAAGCGCCACGGCTAAGCCTTCGAGCACATGCCCTCGTTCTCGCGCCTTGCGGAGCAGGAACAGCGTCCGGCGTGTGACAACCTCGCGTCGGTGACGAATAAAGGCCTCAATGATCTCCTTGAGATTAAGCACTTTGGGTTGTCCGTCAACCAAAGCCACCATGTTGATGCCAACAACCGACTGCAACTGTGTCTGCGCGTAGAGGTTATTCAATACAACGTCGCCGACTTCCCCTCGGCGCAACTCGATAACCACCCGCAGCCCGTCTTTGTCGGACTCGTCGCGAAGCTCGGTAATACCCTCAATTTTCTTCTCTTTGACCAGCTCGGCAATACGCTCGAGCAACCGAGCCTTATTCAGCTGATAAGGGATCTCATGAATGATGATCGTGTCCTTGCCCTTGGACTCATCAGTTACCACTTCTGCTTTTGCTCGGACGTAAATACGGCCCCGACCCGTGCGGTACGCCTGAATAATCCCCGCTCGGCCCGTGATAATGGCCCCCGTAGGGAAATCCGGCCCAGGAATGTAACGAATTAGTTCGTCGATACCGACCTCAGGGTTATCGAGCAAGGCCAAGCAGCCAGCGATGACCTCGCGCATGTTGTGAGGAGGAATATTAGTCGCCATACCCACAGCGATACCCGCGGAGCCGTTGACTAGGAGATTCGGAACCCGCGTTGGCAGAACGACGGGTATGTGCTCAGTACCATCATAATTTTCAGCAAAATCAACAGTTTCTTTTTCGAGATCAGCCAGCAGCGAGTGCGCCAACTTGGTCATCCTGATCTCTGTGTACCGCATCGCCGCGGCCGAGTCGCCATCGATGGAGCCAAAATTACCCTGCCCGTCCACAAGCGGATAGCGAAGGGAGAATGTTTGCGCCATACGAACGATTGTGTCGTAAACGGCGGAATCACCATGCGGGTGATATTTACCAATCACGTCACCAACGACGCGAGCGGACTTTTTATACGCCTTGTTCCAGTCGTTATTCAGTTCGTTCATAGCGAACAAGACACGCCGGTGCACGGGTTTCAAACCATCTCGGACATCAGGCAATGCGCGCCCGACAATGACGCTCATCGCATAATCCATGTAGGATTGCTTGAGTTCGTCCTCGATATTAATGGGGAGTACTTCTTGCGCTAAATTTTGCTGCTGATCTGACATCGAGTGATCTTTTTTTATCGGCGGGCATGCCGCCAAAACCCTGCAGTTGGTAAGGTGTAAAGACTATCAAATTCAGCCTTTTAAGGCTACTTTTAGCAGTGCAGAAAAGCGGAAATCTACGATTTATGACATCAGCTAATTTTGCGGTTCACGCAGACGCAATCATCCCGATTTCGGGACCTGAAAATGTTCTAATATCTCACAGTATTGTTGTGAGGCAGGGGCTGATCGCTGCATTAATGCCTCATGCGCGAGCCCGCGCATTGAGCGATATAGATCATCTCGAACTTCCTGGCCATGTGCTCATGCCAGGCCTTGTAAACGCGCGCGGCCATGCTGGCATGACATTGTTAAGAGGCTATACCGATGACATGTCTCTTACATCTTGGCTGAACGATAAAATCTCGCCGTTAGAAGCCCGCTGGATGTCTCCAGAATTTGTACGAGACGGCACTGAAATTGCGGCGGCCGAGATGCTACTTAGCGGCATTACAACTACCAGTGACATGTATTTCTTCCCTGATATCGCGGCCCAAAGTTTGCGCGCTGCTGGTATGCGAACCCAACTGGTTTTTCCGGTCATGGATACCGAGACCGCCTGGGCAAAAAGTGCTGAGGAGTATTTCGAAAAAGGGTTGGCGCTGCGGGATTATTTTAGAAGTGACGAGCTCGTGGACGTTGGTTTTGGTCTTGGCCCTCACTCGACCTATACCGTCGATGAGTCGCTCCTCTCCCGAACGGCCATGCTAGCGAACGAGCTTGATGCTCCTATTCAAATCAACCTCCACGCGACAACCGCAGAGGTGTTAGCGCATGTTGAAGCGACTGGCGAACGTCCCATCGATTCATCAGCGCGAATTGGTTTGCTGGGGCCGCGAACACAGTGTGTCCATATGACGGCTCTAGGATCGCAGGATATCGAGACCGTGGCGGCCCATGGTGCACATGTCGTGCACTGCCCGCGCTCCAACATGAGACTCGCGTCGGGCGCTTGCCCCGTCTCAAAGCTGCGAGATGCAGGCATCAACATCGCGCTGGGCACTGATGGCGCGGCCAGCAATAATCGACTGAATGGCCTTGCAGAGATGCAGTCAGCGGCTTTGCTGGCGAAATTAGAAAGCGGCGAGCCGACAGCACTCTCGGCCAGCGAGGCTATCCGAATGGCCACTCTTGACGGCGCGCGCGCCCTCGGGCTGGACCATGTCACCGGTAGTCTCGAGGCAGGCAAGTCTGCTGACCTAATTGCCATCGACATGAGTGGCATGTATACAGCGCCCCACCACCAGATTGAATCCAATGTTGTCTACGGTGGCCCTGGGATCGGGGTAACTCATAGTTGGATCGCTGGCAAAAACGCTGTGAAAAACGGACAGTTGCAAAGCCTAGACAGCGACGCATTGAGGCACAAAGCCGCCGGCTGGCGCACTAAACTCTCCCCGAGTTCCCGACGTATATCTAGGCAGCCGCCTGATTGAGATGAATAAATGACGACGTACAGCAATGTAGACCCCGATGAAATCGCAAAATTTGAGGCGCTGGCGTCTCGATGGTGGGATGAAAATAGCGAATTCAAACCACTGCATGACATCAACCCGCTGCGAGCCAGTTGGATTGACCAATTCAGCGAAGTGCGAGATAAAAAATTGATCGATGTAGGCTGTGGTGGCGGATTACTAAGCGAGGCCATGGCCCATCGCGGTGCAACCGTTACTGGCATTGATATGGGCGAGGCACCACTTTCTGTAGCAAAGATTCATTTGCTCGAGTCAAAGCTCGACATTGAGTACCGCCAAACCACAGCTGAAACGATTGCCGAGGAACACCCTGCTACCTATGACGTAGTGACCTGCCTTGAAATGCTCGAGCACGTACCTGATCCGTCAAAAGTCATTCAAGCCTGTGCTGATATGGCCAAGCCCGGTGCCGATCTGTACTTTTCAACCATCAATCGCAACCCAAAGGCGTGGCTTTTTGCCATTGTGGGAGCGGAGTACGTGCTCAATTTGCTTCCCAAAGGCACCCATGAATACGAGAAGTTCATTAAACCATCGGAGCTCGCACGTTGGGCGCGAGCTGCTGATCTAACCGTTGAGGCGATGATTGGGTTGACCTACAACCCCATTACCAAGCATTACCGACTTGTCGAGGGTGATGTGTCCGTGAATTACATGATCCGAGCGAGCAAGCCCGCGTGAGTCAGCGCGTCTTCGACGCCTTCGTTTTCGATCTTGATGGGACACTTGTCGATACAGCCAGCGAGCTCATCATGGCCTACCAGAAGCTCTGCGTCGAGCTCGGGGGTGGCGAGGAGTCCTTCGATGCTGCTCGGAAATTAATCTCCCACGGCTCAGGGCGTCTAGTCACGGAAGCGACAGGTGTCGAGGAAGGCGATCCTCGATGGGAGCTGTATCGCCAGCAATACCTCGACTGGTACGAGGAACTACTGGGGTCAACCGCCCAGCCCTACGATGGGTTGGTCGAGGCTTTACATGCGGCTCATAGCGCGGGTAAACAATGGGGCGTGGTGACAAACAAATATCGCCGCTTTGCCGAGCCGCTAATGAATGAAATGCCGTTCGAGCCCTCGGCAGGCGTTCTGGTTACGCCCTGCGATGTCACCCACGCCAAGCCCCACCCAGAACCGGTCCTACTCGCTGCATCCGAGCTGAATGTGTCACCCGAGGCAATGGTCTACATTGGCGATCATATTCGGGATATCGAATCAGGAAATGCTGCGGGGTGCTTCACCGTCGCGGTGAAATACGGCTATATCGAAGATCACGATAATCCAGAGCAGTGGGGTGCAGACCTCTGTGTCGATTCGCCACAAGCGCTCTGTCATTGGATAAGGAGTCAACTGTAATGCCGATCGCTCCCAGTGAATGGTCTCCCACGCAAACCCAGTTATCGGGAAAAACCATTTTGGTCACCGGTGCATCAGAGGGTATAGGCCGTGCCGCCAGCCTCGCCTATGCGGGCTGCGGTGCGGAAGTGCTGCTCCTCAGTCGCAACGAGGAACGTCTGGAAGCCCTCTACGACGAGATCGTGGCATTGGGTGCACCTGAGCCCGCTCTGCTACCCATGGACCTAGCCAAAGCGGCCCACGACGATTTTGTCAGGCTCGCTGGCTCGCTGGGCGAGGCATTACCCAAATTGGATGGTTTGCTGCATAACGCCAGTTTGCTTGGCGACCGAAAACCCATTGCCCAGACGCGAGCAGCCACATGGCACGACGTGATGCAGGTGAACGTCAACGCAGGCTTCATGCTCACACAGACCTTGCTACCATTACTCGATCGTGCCCCATCAGCCTCAATTGTTTTCACCAGCTCAGGAGTCGGTAGAACCGGACGCGCGTACTGGGGCAGCTACGCCGTATCGAAATTCGCAACGGAAGGCTTGATGCAAGTACTTGCCGATGAGCTTGGCGCCACGTCAACAATTCGTGTTAACAGCCTTAACCCCGGCGCCGTTAATACTGCCATGCGACGCTCTGCTTATCCCGCTGAACCGCCCACAACCAACCCTAGTCCGGAAGATATTATCCATGAGTGGGTGTATCTCATGAGTGATGCGAGTGCGCAGCTCAACGGGGAAGCACTGAGTGCTCAGTAGCCTCTGATAACCCAATAGCCTCTGGTGAATATGAGGGTTTGATAGAGGTTCGAATGCGCTAACCATCAATAGCGCCCGCTCGCGAGTAGCACGCCCGGCAGCACTCGCCCTTTGCGCAATTTTATTGGGACTCACGTTCTTTCTTATTTCGCTTAGGGATGTGTTTACCACTTTTCTTAGCCCGACGTTCTCGCTTGTCTGCCGACCTCTTTGAGGGTTGGTAGATGGGCTTGGGCTTCATGTGGGCCATGGTGTAAACCACATCAGCATCGCACTGCTTCAGCTCCATCCACTGTCCTTTTTTGAGCTTCGAGGGAATGAACACATCGCCGTAACGAACACGCTTAAGCCGAGATACGGTCATCCCCTGCGACTCCCAGAGACGACGTACTTCGCGATTGCGTCCCTCCGATAATACAACGTAAAAGAAGCGGTTAATGCCCTCACTATCACTGCCACCCTCTTGAATATCAGAAAAACGCGCCTGACCGTCATCTAACTCAACGCCGGACTTCAAGCGATCCAGCATCGCCTCATCAACACGTCCCATGACACGAACAAGGTACTCTCGCTCGACACGAGTCGACGGATGCATCAGTGCATTGGCGAGTTCACCATCGGTTGTCATCAGCAGTAGCCCCGACGTGTTGTAGTCGAGACGCCCCACAGACACCCAACGCCCGGATTTTAGGCGAGGCAAACCGCCGAAGACCGTCGCCCGTCCCTCGGGATCCTTACGCGAGCAGACCTCTCCAACCGGTTTGTGGTACAGCAAAATTCGGTTGTCCACGAGCTGATCATTAGCGACGGGGCGCCCCTTGAACTTAATCTTGTCGCCAGCGACGACCCGATCACCCAGCTTTGCGGTCTTGCCGTTCACCGTAATGTCGCCCGCCTGAATGCTCTCCTCGAGTTTTCGCCGTGATCCAAGACCGATTCGCGCGAGCACCTTCTGAAGTTTCTCTCCATCAGGCTTGACCACCACGTCACCCATGATCAATTTTTCGGTCTGTATGTCTGACTTGCTCACTCTGTATCAACGGCCTCTTCGTCCTGCACAGAATCGACTGCAATACCCTGAGATTCAGAGCCCTCGGGCTCATTCTCCTCGCCACGCGAGTCATGAAACTCGTCAAGAGGCAGCGCACTTGTCATAGTTTCGAGGTCTTTTACATCTGCAAGAGGCGGCAACTGGTCCAGTGACTTTAGATTGAAGTAATCCAAAAACTCTCGTGTTGTGGCATACATCGCGGGTTTACCCGGCACGTCCCGGTGTCCCACCACTTTTACCCAGTCGCGCTCAAGCAGGCTCTTCATGATATTGCTTGATACCGCAACACCACGAATGTCCTCGATTTCACCCCGTGTGATTGGCTGACGGTAAGCAATCAACGACAGCGTCTCGAGCAAAGCGCGCGAATAACGAACAGGACGCTCTACCCACAGCTTGCTGACCCATGGCGACAGGTTTTGTCGAACCTGAAAACGGAAACCACTGGCCACCTCAGCCAGTTCAAAGCCACGCCCATCACATCGCTCCGCCACTTCAGTAAGGGCTGCAGTGATATCCGCAGTCGACGGTCGATCTAGCTCATCAAAAAGCTGCGCCAATTGCTTCTTAGTCAAAGGCTCTCCGGCCGCCAGCAGCGCGCCTTCGACAATTCCAACCAAATCGTGATCACCCATAGGCCGCTTTACTCGCTCTTCGCCTTGATGTGGATGGGTGCAAACTCGTCTGATTGCACAATATCCACCAAAGATTCTTTAATTAATTCCAATATGGCCAGGAAAGTAACTACCACACCTAGCCTGCCTTCTTCGACTTTGAACAGTGAGTCAAAGGAACAGAATTCTTGCTCCTGAAGCGCCTGCAATACATCTGCCATGCGCTCACGCGTTGACAAAGATTCGCGTCTAATCTGATGGCTCTCGTAGAGATCCGCACGCTTCAGGACCTCTGAAAACGCAATAACCAGGTCCTGCAGATTTACCTCGGGCAACGGCTTTGTACGCTCCATTACGGGGGGCTCAGCCGATCCGACCCAGGTATCTCGTTCAACGCGCGGTAGCGTCGCCATGTCTTCTGCCGCCTTTTTAAAGCGCTCGTATTCCTGCAGTCGACGCACCAGGCCGGCACGCGGATCTTCCTCTTCATCATCCGCCTCATTGGAGCGGGGTAAGAGCATCCGTGACTTGATCTCAGCGAGCATGGCAGCCATCAGGAGATATTCTGCTGCCAGTTCAAACTGCATGGCATCCATCAGTTCGACATATTGCATGTACTGCTCGGTAATGACCGCAACATCGATATCCAAAATATCGAGGTTCTGCCGCCGTATCAGGTAAAGCAGTAAATCGAGTGGGCCCTCAAAGGCCTCAAGGAAGACTTCAAGCGCCCGAGGCGGAATGTACAAGTCCTTTGGTAACTCGGTGAGCGCCTCACCTTGCACCACGGCAAACGGCATTTCACCCTGCTGCGGCTGACCCATCCGCTTTTCAACAGCCGAGGAGACGCGCAGTAAAGCCTCAGGCATGGCTTCATTCGCGCTGAATTCTGAACCTTGTTGGGAATCAACCGGGCCCTGAGTCATGTTGTCGTCCGTATCTGTCACGTCAATTCGAGAACCTAAGGAAAGTCTGTCGTATCACCCAAGCCCTGTCTTAGAACTTGTGTTTCGTCGCCACTCATATCGATCACCGACGTTGGGTCTAAACCGCAGTAACCCCCGTCAATCACCAAATCAACGTCCCGCTCGAGCGTCATGCGTATATCGTACGGATCGCTTAGCGGATAGTCATCTCCAGGCAGTAAAAGAGTCACTGACATGAGGGGCTCGCCCAGATCCTGCAGCAGAGCTTGAGCGATAGCATTGTCCGGAACGCGTAGACCAATGGTTTTGCGCTTCGGATTCATTAGACGGCGCGGCACCTCTTTGCTGGCTTCGAAAATAAATGTGTAAGGCCCGGGCGTTGAATGCTTGATTTGCCGATACGCCGCATTATCGACCCGCGCGTAACGCGACAGCTCCGATAGGTCCTGACACACCAGCGTGAAGTTGTGGTCATCTTCCAACTTGCGAATCTGCTTTATACGCTCAGCACCCGACTTGTTATCGAGCCGGCAGCCAAGGGCATAAGCAGAATCGGTTGGGTAAGCAATAACGCCGCCAGACTGGAGAATCTCGACTGCTTGATTGATTAATCGCCCCTGTGGCGTCTCGGGGTGTATAGAGAAAAACTGGCTCATGCCGCGACCTCCATTGCATGCCAGACATAAAGGCCGTCGGGTAGGCGTTCGACATCGATACCAAGCTTCGGGCCATACTCGAAATCCCGATGAAAATCGGAGCCGACAGAGCACATCAACCCGCTACCTTCAGCTAACTGACTTAAGCGTTTTAGATCGGTCTCGGGCTGACGACCGTTCAACACCTCGATTGCACCCCCACCCGCCGCTTTGAAATCGCTGATCAGCGCGCGAAGCTTCATGCCCGTCAGTCGATATTTCAGAGGATGAGCGAGAATTGCCACACCACCTGCTTGGCTGATCGCCTGAACAACGTCACACAAGGGTGGCCAGAACATTTTGACATCCCCTATTTTTCCAGCGCCCAGATACTTATCGAAAGCCTCGGTAGCCGAGTCCACAGCGCCCGCCTCCGCCATCCAGGTGGCGAAATGCGGCCGCCCAATTTGACTCTCATTTGCAATCTTTTTGGCACCTTTCAATGCACCATCAATACCCAAACCCGCAAGACGTTTTGAAATTTTTTCGGCTCTCTCCTCGCGTGCCTGCGTTAATTGTTCGACCATGGTGATCATTTGCGGTGCATCGGCATCAAAATTCAGCCCCACAACATGCAACGTCGTGGATGCCCACCGACAGGACAATTCGACTCCCGAAATGAGCCCCACCTCGCTGGCTTCATTCGTGTGCCTGACCGACAGGTACCCCGCCATAGTGTCGTGATCAGTCAGTGCAAATTGATGCACGCCAGCCGCCTTCGCACGCCGCAATAGCTCCAGTGGCGCCAAGGCGCCATCGGATGCGAGAGAATGAGTGTGGAAGTCGACGATCACAATTACTACACTTGCAGCCTGAGCGGCTCGTAATGAATACAGAGTCCTATCGTACCAGAGCCAACATGAAGCAACTCCTAGAATTCTTACCGCTGATCATTTTTTTCATCGTCCATCAAATGTCAGGTACGACGCTGAGACTTGGTAGCTCGGAGTACACCTTTGATGGCATCTACACTGCCACCATCGCCTTGATCCTTGCGACAGTGGTGCAGGTACTGGTCGTCAAGCTGGTGTGGGGTTCTGTTGAGAAGCGACTACTGGGTGTTGCCGTCGCTGTTATACTTTTCGGCGGAGCGACAGTCTTACTGCGGGATCCCGTGTTTATTTTCTGGAAACCCACCGTGTTTAACTGGGTACTGGCAAGCGTTTGTGTGGTATGGCATGTAGTACGCGGAAAAAGTCTTTTTCAAGCGATAGTGCCCAACGATATAGAGATGCCAAAACGGGTATGGAACCGCGTGACCATTGCATCAACCTTTTACTTTTTTATGGTAGGTGCCCTGAACCTATACGTGGCCTATAACTTCTCCATCGATACATGGGTAACATACAAACTCTGGTCTGCTGTACTGTTCACCGTGCTTTGGGCAATAGTGATTGGCATTATCATGGGACCCTACTTGAGTGAAGCCGACAGCGCCGACGATAACGACACAACAAAAACCTTTTAGGGTCTTTGGGGGCGATCAACCTATGCGAATTTTTGGAATAACTCTACTCAGTAGCTTGGCAATACTGACGTCTGGAAGCGGACTGGCGCAGGAAGCCAGCGACGTACCCAGAGAGAGAGAGACCCGCTACGTCACGGATCTGATTTTTACGCCAATCCGAACAGGCCCTGGAGGCGACTATCGAATCATCAATAAAGGCCTCCCCTCGGGCACTGAGGTGAACTTCTTCGGGACCACTGAGGATGGCGTTTGGGCCGAGGTTGAAACCAGGGGTGGTACACGCGGCTATCTGAGGGCGCAGTACCTGCAAAAAGATATACCTCGCGCAAATCAGCTCAATGCAGTAGAGGCTGAACTGGCGGCGAGTCAGGAACGGGTAGCGACGATCCAGCAAAACCTCGATGAGGCCATGGAGCAATTAAGCTCCAGCGACTCTGATATGAGCTCAACCGCTGTAGCACTCGCGGAAACACGTGCTGAGCTCGCCGAGATCAAACGAATCTCGGCAAATGCGATTCAGCTTGACCAATTGACCAAGCAGTTGACCGGTAAATTGGAGGATGCCAGCGCGCGCAACGACCTGCTCAAACTTGAAAATGCTCGTCTAGAGGATCGCGTCGCAAACAAACAACGGCTTGAGGGCGTGCTGTCCCTGCTGGCAGGGATTGCCGTCGCATTACTCATCCCTCGACTCACTATCAAGCGCCGACGCAATGACGGCTGGCGATAACTGTTAAAGGATACCGAAGTGACCTATCTCAATACGCTCGTAAAGTACTTGCTGAGCCTCACCCTGATTGTTGTTAGCTCATCAGCGCTAGCAGAGAATCCTATTGTTAAGCTTGAAACCAGTGAGGGCACTATCACCGTTGTGCTCTTTGCTGATAAAGCCCCAAAAACAGTCGAAAACTTTCTTGCTCATGTCGATGAAGGCTTCTATGAAAACACGATCTTTCATCGGGTAATTGACAACTTCATGGTTCAAGGCGGTGGTTTTGATGTTGATCTAAAACAGAAGAAAACCGAGCGCAAAGTCATCAATGAGTCGAAAAACCGGGTGCACAACGATCGCGGCACATTGGCTATGGCGCGCACCAGCGACCCGGATTCAGCTGGCAGTCAGTTTTTCATCAATCAAAGGAATAATCCTCGACTCGACTGGACACCTTTCAAACCAGGATACACGGTCTTTGGTGAGGTGATTACGGGTATGCGCATCGTCGATTTCATGGCTTCCACGCCCACAGGTAACGCTGTGGGTAAGACAGACGAAGGCCAGATGCCATTGCAGAACGTACCACTGGATCCAATAATGTTACTGAGGGTGACGCGCGTATCACCATGACGGTTCTAAGCGTTAATCTTAATAAAATCGCACTCATTCGAAACTCGCGCGACACGACCTCCCCTTCACCTGTCGAATTTGCCGCCGTCGCTATTGCAGCAGGCGCAGGTGGTATTACAGTGCATCCGAGGCCCGATCAGCGACATATCCGTGTCAGTGATTGCCTTGCTTTAGCGCAATCTATCGATGTCGAGTTCAATATTGAGGGCAACCCATTTGCTGATCCTATAGCCAGCGATCGAGCGGGCATCTCTGACTACCCAGGCTTTATGGCTTTGATTGATGCGACGCGTCCAGCACAGGCGACTCTAGTGCCTGATGGTAATGCCCAACTGACCTCAGATCATGGCTTCGACTTGCGCAAAGACGGTGATCGACTGGCACCTATTATCGCTCAGCTAAAAGACTGGGGCTGCCGGGTAAGTTTGTTCATGGATCCGGAGCCGGAAGACATGGCCTTGGCAGCAGCGATCGGCGCCCACCGTGTCGAGCTATACACCGAATCCTATGCAGTGGCGTTTGCCGCAGGCGATTACGCCCGGGTACTCGATCGGTTCTCTCAGTCTGCAGCGGCTGCACACGCCGCAGGCTTGGGCGTAAACGCCGGGCATGACTTGAATTTAGTGAACCTCCCCAAATTCAACATCCCGCATTTGCTTGAGGTGTCCATTGGACATGCGCTGACAGTGGATGCACTGCGGTTTGGCTTTGCGGAGAGCGTCAAACGCTACGCAGAGGCACTGACCGCCCTGGCCTCCGAGTGAGTAAATCAGCTCAGACAAACGATTCAATCGACGAGTTACCGCCCTATCTCGTTCCACACAGCCAAGCACCAATCCATCTCATTTATGAAGACACTGACCTACTGCTGGTCGACAAGCCGCATCATTTACTAAGTGTCCCCGGCAGACACCCACTCAATCACGACAGTTTGATCAAACGACTACAACTCCGATACCCCGGTGCACAGGCTGTTCACCGTCTAGACTTGGATACCTCGGGCCTCATGGTGGTCCCAAAACGCCGCGAAAGCCTCTCCGAGCTGGCTCGGCAATTCCAGAGGCGCCAGATCGAAAAAGTGTATACCGCGATTGTGTGGGGAGAGGTAGCAGAGGACAAGGGCTCAATCGAACTGCCCATCGCAACCGACTGGCCCAACCGACCCAAACAAATAATCTGTGAGAAACGCGGCAAGCACGCGTTAACCTACTTTAAGGTACTGAAGCGGGCTACCAACCGAAGCTTGGTCAAATTAAAACCTGTAACAGGCCGCTCGCATCAGTTGCGCATCCACATGCAGTCTCTGGGACATCCGATTATTGGCTGCGATATGTACGCCCATCCCGAAGCGTTGGAGGCCTCCGATCGCCTGCTACTTCATTCCACACGACTCAAGTTGTGCGCGCCCTCAACAGGCAATTGGCTTTCGGCCTTTTCCCCGATACCGTTTGGAATTTAGAGCCAGGTGATCCCGCACCGCAAGGAAGCGAAGTGATTGACGAATTTACAGAGAGCGACGCCAGAGTCATTGTGGTAAAGCCGAACAAAAGCTCAACTTGGCGTGCCAATCTCTACGTACTGATTGCCATATCCATTCCATCACTCGGTGCAGCGATTGGTTTCACGCTTCTTGGAGCGTGGCCGATACTCCCGTTTGCGGGTGCCGAGCTCATCGCACTTTCAGCTGCGCTGTATTACGTCAACTGGAACCTTGAGTACCGACAGGTAGTGACCGTTTCCGACAGTAGCGTCAAGATTGAGAAAGGCTATTTTTTGCCAAAGAAAACCTGGCTTTGGGAACGTGATGACACTGCGTTGAATGTCATTACAGCGAAACACCAGTGGGAAGGGCCAGCGCTATGGCTTCACAATAAAGAAACAAGAACCAGTTTGGGGGAATTCCTCAATAAAGATGAGGCAGAGGATTTACTCAAGCGATTGCGCGGACAATTACCGATCCGTACCTTCGGTAGCGAACGAAACCTAACGCTGTGAGATACTTCCCGTCCTGTTTTTTTGGGACTGATCGTCATGTCACATCCGCAAAAAGTGGGCCTCCTCTCTTGGGGCTGGCCAACGGCACTCGTTGACTCAGAGCGCGCGCTTAAGCAGTTGCGACTCGATGGTGTGGTCTACATTGCCCAAACCGCGAATTTGAAGCCCGGAGACATCGTCAGTCGACGCGTTGTTGATGCTGACGATTACGACCTCTGGGCGGCGTAAACCGGCGGCCATGAATATTATCCTATTGCGAGAGAGCGATTGGACTGACGAGCATTCGGTCCGTCTAAACGACTATCGAGCGCAACACGTCATAAACGTCATTCAACCTGCATTGGGACAATCGCTGCGAGTTGGGTTGATTAATGGCCATAAGGGCATCGGGACCGTTACCGCCATTGATTCAGCAATAGTCCAACTCGATGTAGCGTTGAACGAGTCGCCGCCAACGCGCCATCCAACACGACTCGTGCTGGCCTTACCGCGTCCAAAGATGCTTCGCCGAATACTGCGGACAGTGGCCGAGTTTGGCGTCGATGAACTTCATCTTATCCACTCTTACCGAGTCGAGAAAAGCTTCTGGCAATCACCTCTCCTAAAAAAAGGCAAGGTAGAGTCCGCGCTCATCCAAGGTTTAGAGCGAGCGGGTGACACGATACTTCCCGTCGTTACCGAACACCGGCGCTTCAAACCGTTTATAGAAGACTCACTGTCGAGCATCGCAGCGGAGCGCGACCTGGTCATAGCGCACCCCGGTGGTGAGTATCGTCTGCAAACCGAAGATGAAAAACAGCGCTGCCTACTGGTTGGGCCAGAGGGTGGTTTCATTGACTACGAAATCGAATTGGCGCGATCGCTGGGTGCGACAGTCGCACACCTTGGTAATCGCATCATGAGCGTCGATACGGCGGTCTGTGCCGTGCTCGCTCGTGATCTTTACTAAGTTGAGTGGGTTTAGCTAACCGACAAGGTCTCGACCGCCACGGTACTGCCCTAGGCCGTAACACCTGTGCCGATACCGCATGCAACGCCCGTGCCACCAATACCGCAATACCCCGCCGGGTTTTTATCCAAATATTGCTGGTGATACTCCTCGGCGTAGTAGAACTCGGATGCCGCTTGAATCTCAGTCGTGATGCCTTTGTAGCCAGCCGCTTTGAGTCGATGATCATACTCGTCCCGACTGACTTGTGCCGCCTCAGCTTGCGCGTCTGAATACGTGTAAATACCGGATCGATATTGTGTCCCCCAGTCATTGCCCTGGCGCATGCCCTGGGTCGGGTCATGGCTCTCCCAAAACACCCTTAGTAGATCGGCGTAACTGACAATCGTAGGGTTAAAAACAACGAAAACGACTTCATTGTGTCCCGTTTTTCCAGTACATACCTCTTGGTAGGTAGGGTTAGGGGTATAACCAGCAGCGTATCCGACTGCTGTGGTGTAAACGCCCGAGACCTTCCAGAAAACGCGTTCCGCACCCCAAAAACATCCGAGACCAAACTGCGCGGTTTCCAAATGCTCAGGAAAGGGTCCCATCAACGAAGTCCCAAGAACGGTGTGATGATGAGTAATCGGCATCGCAAGCTGTCGTCCAGGGAGAGCCTGTTCAGCTGAGGGTAATGCATGTTTTCGTCGAATATTCAGTATGTTCATTACGAAACCCCATATACAAGAAATTCATGACCGCAGAGTATAGCGCTGAACTTTTGTCATAAAACGGGTCTAATATCTATAGCCTAGACAAAAAATGCATCGGCCGAGACAGATGGTAAGCCGAGGGAGAATTTGAATGCCAATTGCCGTATCCATACCCAACAGATCGACTAAAACGCCAGCAAGCAATCTGTCGAGCAGAAAACTGCTCGCTATTGCTGTGGCAGAGCCTCGCCTCAAAAGCGAGATCGACGTCCAATCAGCCATTGTGGAGTTGCAGACGCGTCAGCACTATCTCAAGGAGCTCGAGGCTCAGGGGCTTCTCAAAGAGCGCTAGTCCGCTACTATCAGCCCAACGTCTTAAAAGGATAGGGCTCTAGCATCACCAAGGAAATAGCAAACCGATCTCGAAACGTGTCGGCCTTCGTAAGTAAGGCACGTGCGCTCAAGCGCGCGGCGAATGCGCAAAATCGTTTGATTTTTTCTCTAGATGCGACCGCCTCAAGAGAACCTACCTGGCATGTCGCACGATCGATGCATCGGGCTCTGTTTGATATCGCTACCGAGGATACCACCTTCGCGCTGCAGCTTTGCTACTTTCGAGGTCTAATGGAATTCGAGGCCACGCCCTGGATGACCCAGCCAGGTCCGCTTCTGGATGCCTTGAATGCTGTTTATTGTAAGAGAGGGGCTACACAGATAGAGCGTATGTTGCGTCACGCCCTGGCAGAATTCGAGGGCAGTAGTTCGATAAAAGCCATCGTCTACATAGGCGATGCCTGCGAGGAGAATTCTGACACCCTCAACGCGCTCGCGGTCCAGTGCCGACTAGCGAAACGACCCTTGCTTCTTTTTCAAGAAGGTAGAGACGCGACGGCATCGCTCTGCTTCGCTTCCATGGCGGCGCTGTCCAACGGTGCCCATTTACAGCTCGATGACGCGAGTGGAGATCGGTTGCGGGAGCTATTGAGATCGGCTGTGCGGTTCGTATTAGGTGGTCGTAAGGCACTGCAAGGTTCGCCACACGAAAGTGATAAACTGCTGCTGAACAAGCTATCCTCGTAGCGCGACTGGTTAACAGGCTTCCTCAGTCGCTCAACGAGCATAATGCCGTTTTAAAAGGACATCATCGTGATACGAGTCGTCATTGCCATTGCTCTTTCCGCTATCGCCATATCCTACCTCTGGCGGATTCGAAGTCTGCCGCCACACAAGCAACGCGCGGGCTACGTTAAGTTTTTTATTGGTTTGGCGGTGGTCATGGTCATTTTTCTAACAGCCACAGGTCGAATGCACTGGCTTGGCGCCGCCATCACGGGTGCATTTGTATTCCTGAGGCAGGTTCTCCCGTGGGTCATACGCGCCCTGCCGTTCCTCAACAAGCTGCGACAGCAACAGGGCGCTCAACAGGGTCAGTCTGCAATTCAAACCGATCACCTTTCAGCCACTTTGGATCATGCAAGTGGTCTAATTGAAGGGGAGGTTATCGAAGGCCCGCACAAAGGCTGGTTGCTTTCTGAGCTAACTACAAAGGAACTCAAGGTCTTGCTAGAGCATTATCAAACAGCAGACGAAGAATCTGCCGAGTTGTTGCAGGCCTACATTGATCAGCGAACGCAGCAGGCAAATGACGCAGAAGAAGAACGAGGCGAGGCGCAACGTGAAGCAAAAGCCGACAACTCAAGAACAGAGGCATTAGCGACGTTGGGTCTAACCGAGGGCGCAACGGAGGAAGAAATTGTCGCGGCACACCGAAGTTTAATTCAAAAGCTTCACCCCGATCGCGGCGGTAATGACTTTCTTGCTGCAAAGATAAATCAAGCCAAAGATATTCTGCTCAACGACTAACTGTCGAGTACCGAATAAGGAAACATCGATTATGGAGCGAAACTTCATTATCAAAAATCAAGATGGGCATTACTGGGGTCGAGGTAAAGAATGGATCGACGGGTCAGACCGCACCCGCGTTGCCCAGTACAAGTATCGTGACGAGGCGAGTAATACGGTGTTCGAACTGAGCTCGAAAGATTTCGGGTTGCGGGCAGAACTCCTTGAGATACAGCTCGAGGACGGGAGATTACCCAAGCTGAAAGTGAGCCAGGTGCCATTACCCAGATTTGACGAGGCGGATAATGACAGTGTGGAGCCCGAGGTTGAAAATCCGGTCTAACGTCTCCACGTATGACTCGTAGGCAATTTTTTTCGGAGATACTTAATGCGTATTCTACTTTTTATGCTAACCAACCTCGCGGTTGTCATTGTGGTTGGCACTGTTTGGCGTCTGTTAGGGTTTGACAGTTTCCTCGAGGCTAACGGCATTGGGCTCGACTTCAACGCTCTCCTCGTGTTCTGCGCCCTGTTTGGTATGGGCGGTGCTCTGTTGTCGCTCTTTATCTCAAAATGGATGGCAAAGCGAAGCACACGCATACGTATCATTGAGACTCCCGCAAACCGCGACGAAGAATGGCTGATTCAAACCGTTCGGCAGCTGGCAGAAAGCGCAAGTATTGGCATGCCTGAGGTGGGTATTTTTCCATCCGATGCGCCCAATGCCTTTGCAACCGGCTGGAATCGAAACAATGCGCTTGTCGGTGTCAGTAGCGGCATGCTCCGGCGCTTCAAACCCGAGGAAATTAGAGCGGTCATGGCTCATGAAATTGGCCACGTTGCCAATGGCGACATGATTACGCTGAGTTTGATTCAAGGCGTCGTCAATACCTTTGTCATGTTCTTTGCGAGGGTAATTGGCCACACAGTAGACCGCGTGATATTCAAAAATGAGCGTGGACTTGGGCTCGGTTATTGGATAGGTACTATCGTTGCCGAGATTTTACTAAGTATTCTCGCGAGTACGATCGTAATGTGGTTCTCGCGTTATCGTGAATACCGCGCCGATGCCGCAGGCGCTGATCTTGCTGGAAAAGTACATATGACCGCTGCATTGCGCCGAATTCAAAGCGAAATGAACACACCATCAGATCTACCGGGAGAATTGACTGCCTTCGGTATAAGATCCGGAGGCGCAAAATTCGGTCAACTCTTTTCTTCGCACCCGCCATTGGAGAAGCGCATCGAGGCTCTTCAACTCCTATGATCAGGGAGATCATAGCAAGGACCTTTGCAGGACTCACTCTTATAATTAGTCAGTTGGTCTTCGCTTTATCACCTCAAACAGCCAACAGCGTCGACTACTTGAGCTTTGCCACTGACGACGAAGCCAATACAACCGAAGTGTTTAGCAACGCAAGTCCTTCAGTTGTGTATGTGACGTCAACGGCACTCAGACGCCAAATGTTCAGTTTGAACGTCATGGAAATTCCTCAGGGTGCCGGCTCCGGTTTCGTATGGGACGAGAGCGGGTTAATTGTCACCAACTACCATGTCGTCGCGAGGGCCAATCGGCTAACCGTGACCTTGGGCGATCAACGCGAATTCGAAGCGCAGGTTGTGGGCTTGGCACCTGAGCGCGATCTCGCTGTCCTCAGACTTCTGGCCCCCCCCGAGGGACTTGTTGAGTTACCACTCGGAGATTCATCCGAGCTATCGGTAGGTCGGAAGGTACTTGCCATTGGCAATCCCTTTGGCCTCGACACCACCTTGACGGTGGGTGTTGTAAGCGCCTTGGGTAGAGAAATTCAGTCCCCCAGCGGACGTCAGATCAGGGGAGTCATACAAACTGATGCTGCCATTAACCCCGGAAACTCCGGAGGTCCTTTGCTAAACTCCCTCGGGCAACTTATTGGCGTTAACACCGCTATTTATTCGCCTAGTGGTGCCAGCGCAGGTATCGGCTTTGCCATCCCTGTGAATACCTTAAGAGAGGTGGTACCTCAACTGATCGCCTACGGAAAAATACTCCGCCCAATATTGGGTATTGAGCGCGCGTCAGACCGGTGGATTAATCGCAACAAAATTGAAGGGGTACCGATCGTACGAACCTACCGCGGCTTCCCTGCAGACGGGGCCGGAATGATTGGCGCGAGTCGTGTTGGGCGCAACGACATTGTGTTGGGCGACATCATCACCAGCGTCGACGGACTGAAGGTTCGCAGTAACGAAGATTTTCTATCCGCCATGGAAAAACATCGTGTCGGCGATACCGTCACGATAGAAACGGTGCGTGCTGGTAAGACTCTTAGCTTCCACGTGGAGTTAACCGAGAGTCAGTAACGATAGACAGCGTCAAGGCTAGTTCTATAGGGCCTCGCAAGAAAAGCCCATGCAATGCTCACTGTGCGCCCAGAGCTTCTCGGAGGCAGCATCGTCTTCGGTACAGGGTTGTGGGTCGCTTGATCTTACAGTTATCAAAGTAGGCCCCTGATATCCCGGCGACGTCATCGCTTGAGCACAGTTATACCGATATTTCAGAGCCCTTCAATGGGCTCCTGAGCAATAGCGTGAGCATTAAGTGCAAGACCCTGGCCACCCATTTCCCATGCTGCTTACCAATATCCGTAGCAGCGGCACCGGGGTGCAAGCAGTTAACCGTCACACCTGTACGTCTCAAACGCTTTGCTAATGACCTTGTGAACAAAATATTTCCGAGCTTGGAACGACCATACACATCAAAGATTTTGTAATTCTGCTCGGACTGAATGTCATCAAATTGCATATCCCTGACAAAGTGATGCGCTCCGGAAGCCACGTTGACAATACGAGCCCCCGGGGCTGCCTCAAGCACGGCGGGTAATAGTAAGTAAGCCCGTTAGTAAAAATGGCGCGAAATGATTGACTGCCAGTGTCTCTTCATATTCATCTACTGTGACTCGGCGGTGAGCGTTGATCACGCCTGCGTTATTCAAAAACACATCGATAAGCTTGGCCAACCGCCGTACTGACTCTGCCGCACCACAAATGCTGTCGAGGCTGCTCATCTCTATCTCGATGACGGTCAGTTTCGTCCCGCCCACTGCAACGATCTCACCAGCTAGGGCTTCGCCCTTTTCAAGATTCCTGCAAAGAAAGGTTAGGTCAGCGCCGTCACGTGCCAAACTAAACGCACTCGCGCGTCCAATACCGGCCATTGGCCCCGTAATGACGATGTGTTTTGGCTGACTTTCCTTGGTAATATCAGGTTTTGCCTCTAAAGTGATGGAGCTGTCTCACGAACGGGACGTATCGAATATCCCGCCCTTCTGGGCGATTAGGACCAGCTCCCCTCGTCAATCATCTCCTCAGGCAACGTCGCACGCCTAAACACAGGCAAAGAACCCCCTCTAAGCTGCGCCTCGAAATCGTTCAGCAACTTCATACCAATCGGTGCAAGGTACCAAAGCGCCAACAGGTTGGTGATCGCCAACAGCGCCATCGTTAGATCTGAGAAACTAAAGACCGTGCCCAAGTCCTGAACCGAGGCCCAGGCAATCATCATCAGTACTGAAATGCGGAAAGCAGGAATCGCCCATGTAGGCCGGTTGGCAAAATAAGCAATGCTGTTTTCCCCGAGGTAGCAGTTGTAGGCAATCGTCGTCGTGGCAAAAAGCACGAGGAAAATACTAACGAGTGACTCTCCCCAACCGCCCAGTTGCTCAGCGACCGCGAGTTGTGTCAGAACAACACCTTGTGGATTAACTGCGTCTGGCTCGTAAACCGAAGACAGCAAAATAATAAGTGCGGTACAGGTGCAGAGAATGATGGTATCGATAAAGACGCTCAGGCTTTGCACCAGCCCCTGCTGAATCGGATGCGCTACATCAGCCGTAGCGGCGACATTAGGCACCGTGCCCAGGCCTGCCTCATTGGAAAAAAGACCTCGCCGCGCACCCTGCATAATGGCGGCGGCAACACCACCTCCGACAACCTGCTCGAGACCAAAGGCAGACTTGAAGATAACGCCAAGCGCTGCGGGCACTTCGGTAATATTGGCTATGAGGATGCCAATAGCGAGCATTAAGTAGCCGACGACCATGAGGGGAACGATGATCTGAGATACCGCGGCAAGTCGACGAATACCGCCGAACAAAGTGGCTGCCATGACCGCGGTCAGAACAAGACCACTCTGCCAAGTCGGTATGGAAAAGGCTGACTCGATGGAGTTGGTAACCGAGTAGGTTTGAACCGCATTAAACCCGAACCCAATGGTCACGAGTAGAAGCGCGGAGTAAATGACCGGCATGACACTCCAGCCCAGTCCAAACCGCATAAAGTACGCAGGGCCACCCCGGTAGGTTTCGGATCCATCGCTCTGCTTGTAAAGCTGGGCGAGGGCGCACTCAAACAAACTAGTAGCCATACCAATCAGCGCAATCAGCCACATCCAGAACAGAGCACCTGGTCCGCCGAGGGTGATCGCCACTGCAACCCCGGCAATATTGCCGCCACCGACGCGTCCAGCTACGCTGACCACTAATGCCTGAAAGCTAGATAGTCCTTTATCGGTGCCCGAGAAACCGCCGGACAAGCCACGAAACATCTCTTTGAACAAACGCAACTGCACAAACCCTGCTTCCCAGGTGAGGCGAAGACCCACCAGCAGTAAGGCTGCGATTAGTACATATGACCAAAGCCAATCGGTAACGGTTGCGAGCATGTCTTAAATCAGTCCTGTAATCAGAATAATGGCAATGGCGGGTACGACCAAAAAGCGGAGCAGAAGGTGCCAGATTGAGAAGACCTGCTCACCGGTTGCAAGCTCCGAGAAACTCAGTTCGCGCTTCATAAACCAACCCACAAACAGCGCTATCAGCAAGCCTCCCAGCGGTAACGTAATCTTGTCGTATAACCCTTCAGATGCCGCATTGAAGTTCATACCAAACAGTGTTGCGTCCTGCCATACGTTGTAGGAAAGTACAGACGCAATGCTACAGAAGGTCACTGACCCTACAACCACAATAGCGCTAATCTCGCGTCCCAAGGTCGTGCGCTGATCAATCCAGCTGGTCACGGATTCGAGCAGTCCAACCATGGACGTCACGCCGGCAACCGACAGCATCACAAAGAAGAGAACCGCAAATACATGACCGCCGGGCATCTGCGCAAACGCGACAGGTAACGTCTGGAAGATGAGGCCGGCACCACCGGCGATATCGAGACCATAATTAAAGACCATGGGGAAGACGACAAAACCGGCAAGTAAGGCCACCATGGTGTCAGCGAGCACAATCATCATCGCGCCCCGAGTGATGGAAAAGTTGGCGGGCAGGTACGATCCGTAGGTCATCATGCCACCCATGCCGACACCAATGGAGAAGAACGCCTGCCCGACTGCAGCCAACAATACCGGACCATCGATCTTGCTGAAGTCCGGTGTGAACAGCCAACTCAGTGTCTGGCCAAAACCACCGGCAAACATGTTGTATATACTGAGGCCGACTAAGAGAGCAAATAACAAAGGCATCATGACCGTCACCGCGCGTTCGATACCCCCGGCAACGCCGGCATAGATGATTCCGCCGACGATCAGGTTACCGACTATGGTCATGATCAACATTTTCGATCCGTCAGCCAGGAGCGCATTAAAATCCTGTGATGAGGACGCTGCATCCACGCCAGCAAAGCCGGTTATTGCCGCTTGAATGAGGTACCAAAGCACCCAGCCCACAACAACTGCGTAGGTGATGGAGATCGTATAGGCCGTGAAAACCCCAAGACCACCAACACCGCCCCAGGCGCGGCTGTGCCCACTCTCCTCGGCAACCGTTGCCATCGACTTTGACGGACTCGACTGGCCGCGTCGGCCAACTAATAACTCCGCCATGACGCACGGGACGCCGATAGCGAAAACGCAGAGCAGATAGACAATGACAAAGGCGCCACCACCGTTCTCACCGGTGACATAGGGGAACCGCCAGATATTGCCCAAGCCAACGGCGAAACCGACTGAGGCCATGATGAAGGCGAAACTACTAGACCATACGGGTGTGCCTGCTGCCATCGCTTATTGCTCCGCTAAATAGTTTGCTGCGGCACGCGCCGCGTTGAGTTTGACGGGAAATTCGGGGGCGAGTGTCGAAGCTGCGTCTCGCTGACTTGAGAACCACACCATCACGGTATCGGTGCTTCGGTTAATGTAGATTACCTGACCGTGAATACCTACGGCACAGAACTCTTCGGTCGTCTCATCCAAAATCCACCACATGTCCTGATAGGCAATCCAGTCCGCCTGCGAATAATTGGGGTTGAGATTCATCGCATTGCGGTCGCTGTCCTTTACATCGACCATGTGCTCAAGCCAGTCCGCAGGAAGCACTCGCTCGCCTCTGAAGACTCCCTTGTCGCGGATCATCATGCCGTAGCGCGCGGCATCACGGGCTGTTGCATTAAATCCACCCGTGGCGACCGGGATGTAAGCGCGGTCAACTGCGATAAATGCATCGTGCTCTGCGCCAATCTTCTGCCAGACCTCATCTCGAATGATGTCGTTTAGGGACTTACCCATCAGCCGGGACACCATCCAACCCAGAACATCGGCATTTGCAGAGTTATAATCGAAACGCATGCCCGGTGGGGTCTCGGGATCAGGCTGCACAAAGTGCGTCAGAAAATCGTAGACCCCGTAAATCTCCGTCTGCCCTGGTTGAAGGTCCGCTGCGCCGGGCAAATACCCGAGGTTCAAGGCCGGCGCGTAATAGAGGAAAAAGTCGCTCTTGGGATCGACATAGTTCTCCTCAAAAGCCAGGCCACTCGCATGATCCATCACGTTTTGTACTGTCACGCGATCAAAAGCACTTCCCTTCAGCTCTGGCACGTACTCGGACGGACTTTTGGTCAGATCCAGCTGCCCGCTCTCCACCAGAATGCCTGCAATACTGCTAACTAGCGACTTGGTCATGGAATACCAAATGTGCTGGCGGTGTGCGTCCATCCCGTTCCAGTACGACTCGTGCACTAAGGTGTCGCCATGAATGACTACCAAGGCATCCGCAGCGTTGGCGGCGAAGACATCGCCTAGCGATGCACCCTCAACGACGAATTTATCAAGCCGGGACTCTTCGCGAGGAAAATGATGAATCTCACCGCCTCTGGGAACCATGACCGTATTATTTGGTGCGCCAAAATTTTGAAACGCCCACTGACTGTAGGGCCAATCCCGATGATTCTTCTTTGTAACCTGCGACTCGGTGCTAGGCGGAAAGCCGTCCATAACTGCAGGCGTATCTTGAGCTGTTGTCGGCATAGCGCCTCCCAGTGTGACGAGGACAACAAACATCTGCCAAAACTTCATGGGCATCTCACTTCGTTATTGTTGTATCAGCAGGCCCCAGAGCCTATCTGGTCAGAGTGTACCGCTTAACTCGATTCGGTAGCCACTGCCGGTGGGCACTGCCAGCAAGGCGATCGCTTGTTGAAAAGCCTCATTGCGTGCAGTCGGCCCCGATAGATTAGCCACGACACGGTAGTTGTCGCCAACGATAGTGACTGAACCGTCGATCTCAAGTGCGCCCTTCAATGTGATGATGCTTGCCCGGATACCCGCATCAGTCGTCGTGACATCGACGGCGTACGACCCCAGCGATACGTCGCCACCAATCGCGCGCCAGGCAGCGTTTTCCCAAACAAGACGGCCATTAGCCGAAGTCGGGGTGCCATCAGCCGCGATGCTGAGGGACTCAATATCGGTTTTAAGTTGACCGCCTACATATAAGGGAAAAAGCTCACGTAGCCAGCCCAGATCGATCCGAAGCATGGCCTCATTGACCTGCACCGATCCATTTAATGCTGGTCTCGCCGCAACATCGATTCGCTGGCTTCCCCAATCGCTCTTCACGCGAATGAGATCACCCCACAGCAAACCGGCTGGGTTGAGCGTCCATGTGAATCGTCCCATAGCAAACGGCCGTGATTGCAGGGGAATTTCAACGTGAGCGACCGCACCCTTCCAGACGGTGCCACTGAACCCGGTGGCATTAACCGTCGGTGGGATCGCGAAACCTATCAGAGAGGCCGGCGCACGGGTAATGAGTAACATGATCGTCAACGCCGCTGCCAGCACGGATACTCGACGGTAAGTCACGCTTACTGACCTCGCACACGGAGTGTCGCGTTAACCCCCCCCGATCGACCCGCATCGCTCACTGATGCGTCGACGATTCGGAGGCCCTTGTTGCCCTCTACGGTTTGTAACCACTGAAGCAGTGCATCAAAATCAACGGCCTCAAACCGTATTTGAACCTCTCCGCGACTATTTGGCTGAAGTCGTTTTACGGTAAGACCAGCATTTTGCGCCGCGGCGCTTAAGGTGGATGACAGGTTCTGACTTTGATTATTACTCCCAGTTTCACGAAGACTCAGTAAGCGGCTGACTTTTGTCTCAACTCGACTCAGCTGAGCGCTTGCCGCCCGATTATTTAGCGCCATTTCGCCTCGCGCTTCACTCGCCGGCACCAGCGCAAACTGAAAAAGTCCAACGACCAGAAGAAATCCCGTGAGTAGCAGCAAGGCGACCTGATCTCGAGGGCTTTGATTAGTAAACCACTCTTTCATTACGATACCTCGACCCGTAAACGCGCCCTCACCTCGTCACCGCGAGCGCTCGAGGTTTCTAGAGTAGCTTTGAGCCCGGCTCGCTCCAACGCCTGACGGATCTGCTCGACTGAGGCAAAATCCTGGGCAGTAAGATTTAGCCTTAACTGATCTGCTGTGTAATTGATTGATGTCACACGACCGTTCTCTGCCATCGTTGCTGTGACGACATTAACCAACCCGGGTGTGAAGGCTGCAACGCCTTCTTCACCTGTGAATTCTGCGATCTGACGATCAAGCTGTTTCTCAACATCGACAACCGCGCCTCGAGGATTCGCCTTTCGATACGAATCCTGAATCGCCGACCGCAACTCAAGATTTTGAGCTTTTAGCATCTGAAACTGAGTGATATCGGAGACAAACTGCAAGCTCAAGGCTACTGAGGCCGCAATAGCAACGGTCTTCCAGACACCCCACCACTTCGCCAACGGCAATGGCGGTGCAAAACTCCCATGACGTAGATTCACCTCAGGCGCTGACTTTGTAAGGAGCAGGACAGCGCCCCAGCCGCCTTGCCGCCAATCAACGAGCGCAGCCTGATCATCGGTTAATTGCCCTACCACCTGCTCTCGATCTGTACCGTAGATAACGAGGCTGGAGGGCGCCTCCAACAAAGAATCCAAAATCATGGAAAACAAGGACAAATCGACGCGAGCGCCATGCGCGTCACCCCAGCGCAAAACAACCTCATCACCATCAACGACGGCACAACACTCATCGCCCTCAAGCGGCAAGCACAACGCCTCTGGAGCAAACACTTTTAGACTGTCGTTAGAAGCCAGTTGCTCAATCCAAGCCGCCATACTGTCCCGCCGCGTGAATGCCACGAGATAGCAATTCTCGTTGAGGGCACTGGATACGAAGTGCAGCTCTTCGACGTCCTCGGCAACCTGCTCTTCCATCATGAATGGAAGTGACTTGGCGAGATGCTTGCGTTCTTCCGGACTTACGTTGAGCAACGTCGATCGAACATCGTCACTGGGCAGACCTACAATGACACCTTCAGGAAAAACCGTGTCTTCAGTGACTGACTCGAACGCGGTAGCACCGGCGCGCCACAGAACGGGCGCTCCGTCTTTCCAAACCACGAGACTCGGGTTTTCACCACGCATGTCAGACAGTACACCTCTCTTTAACTAAACAACTATTATCACTGCAGCTATAACACCAGCACGCACCGTTGAGAATCATGCCACGATTACGACTACTGTAGCCGACGACATTCGTTACGCCAGTGCCATTCACGTATTCCCTCGACCCGTTTTTTCCCCACATGTGTCCGCAGCGCAAGGACCGATCACTAAAGCTCTCCCTCGGTTCGATGTACAACCGAAATGGCGCGGCCTTGACGATGCAAGACACTGTACAGGCGGCGTTCTCTATCAGCAATCTCGACACGAGCATCGAGTAGAAACCACGATGACTTTATATCGACCAGATCACGTAACTCGTCGGTTGTGCCATCAGAAAACATGACATCCTCAATGAAGGTATCGACCTCATTGAGCATGCCGCCGTCGCGGAGTTCGATGATGCGTGCGACCTGTTGAGCGGATAAAGGCTCCAGAGCATCGTCCTCATTGAGCGCGGCCAACACTTCAGGCGGTGCGGTCAGAAGATTTACGGTGCTGCCCTCTGCGGGCCAAACGGTTAAAAACGGGGCGATTAGGCGGTACAGCTCTGGCGTGACCTCATCGACAGCTCTGAGCTCACTCACGCTGGCCAGCGGCCGATTGGGTGCACGGTAGGGGAACGCCGAGGAGAGGTAGCGCTCATCCTCGGCACCCTCCATGCGCGGGTTTCGATCTGGATCGACAAAGTCCGTAATGCGCTCAACGAGACGTGTCGCCTCACTGCGACTCAGCTCCGCTTCATCAATCGCTAGCAGCAGTCGCAAAAACACGCGTTGCTCGGCGTTGAAGCGTCGAGTTTCCCCCGTCTCTCCCACGGGCTGCGCGGGTGCTTCACCCAGCGGCGTGTTGAGGTCACTGCTCTGATTATTGGACTGATCAACGAGGCTGTTGATGTTGAAGCGGCCTTGCAGGTCATAAATATCACCGCTTAAAAAGCCGATTCCGTCGAGTGGATACGGTGCCTGCGGTTGCGCCCACAACTCCTGCAAAGAATCCACCGGGGTATCACTTTTTGCGTCCTCGTCGACATCAAACCTCAATGCCAATTCAGCGAGCGTCTCGGCACCCAGCAGAAATGACCAACCTTGCTCGGCAAAAAAGGTGTTGGTGCTGCGCTGCAACTGAAGATTGAAGTCGCGCTGCACACCCACCATCAGCGCCGCCGCCAGCGCAAACACGAGTAGCGCAATGACGAGAGCTGCCCCTCGCTGCTTACTGGAATGACGGCATGACATACAGTCGCTCCAATGCGCCCCAATCGCTCAGGGTCACCCGTACTTCAATTGCAGCGGGAGGGTCGATGAGTTTGTCGGTAAAGCCAACATCCGCTACCCAGTTCTCCTGCCAGTACCGGCGATCAATGACCTGGTTACGATCTACTTCTAATGCATTGATTGACGGCAAAAATCGCAATTCAAACTGCTCAACACCCTCAATTAGCACCGTTTCAGTCGGCTCGGTGGCGGTAGTACGGTCAAGTACCGGGTAACTTAATCTCAACAGCCTGTTTTCCTCTAAGCGAAAGACCACGCGCTGCAGCGTACTTCGAGGAGCTCCAGTACTATTGTGCCAACCCGAGCGGGTCAAGCGCAAAGGATCTCTCGCCAACTCACCACCGGACACGGCCGAGGCTACCTGTCCAAATTCATCGCGAACCGGTCGATTGGTCATCTGACGAATATCTCGCGAAAGCACGGTGAAGGCCCGGTTAATCTCGTGAAGACGCTCGGACTCGGCGCGCGCTGATTCAATACCTCCCAGTGCAGTCGACAAGGTTTGATAAGACAGCACTGACACGAACGCAGTGATCGCCATAGCAATCAGCACCTCGACCAGTGTGAAACCCGACTCCTCAGGGCGATGATCAGCTGGGCGCATCCACCACCTCCGCATTTAAAAACGCATCGAGCGTGAACAGCACCGAATCGTCGTCGGTATCTTCTCCCGTCACGGTCACCGTTAATCGCATAAACCCAGGCACCGGCGTTTCTTGAATTTTACTTTGCCAATACCAGGTCCGCCCCGCCCGCTCGGACTCACCAGCAACAACCCCCGGTCTGGCACTGCGCTGCTTGGCAACAGCTAGCCGAACTTCGGCCACACGATCTGCGGCCACCCATTGCGCGACAGAGCGATCACGCAGATAGGCGGTTCCGTCAATTTGCTGGGATAGCAGAAAGAGCAAAGCAGGCAAGGTCACCGCCACCACCGTCAAAGCAACCATGACTTCAATCAGTGTGAACCCCCGCTGTTTATTGCCTTTAATCTTCGGAGACATCATCAGGCTCTATACCTTTTGGCATGAAGGTCATGCGGCCAAAAAGATCCCATCGCAGGGTGTAGAGCAGATCACCCGACCGCTCATCTATCCAATCAAGTTCACCGGGGCTGACCTCTCCACCCGCAAACAAAATAATCTGTGGCGGTGGATTGGCATCCTCTTCCAGCACTTCAAAATCGACCGAGGGCTGATCCTCAAGGCGGAGCTCTAATTCAACTCCCCGTTCAAAAATCAAGTCCTCGAATGCAGTGTTAAGCGACAGCGGTTCAGCCCAGCCCTGATCGTAACGTCTTAACCAGAGCCCACCGTAAGACCCATCGTCAAAGCCATCAAGTTGATGGATTAACAGCCCGTGATCGGTACCGCTAAGCTCCGCCTCTGTCAGGGCGTAGCCCAACATTGCTCCCAGATTGCGAACCTGATTTTCTCGGTTGATGTCTGCACTTCCTGAACCGACATTCAGACTGACCAGCGAGGTGAGAAGCACAACGACAAACACCACAGCCAGCATCTCGATGAGGCTGAAACCCTTCTGATTTCGACGCATCGATGCGCACCGGTCACCCATTGCGAATTAGGAGTTGTCGTCCTCTCCCCAATTGCCGATATCAGCACTCTGATCCTCGCCACCCGGCAGACCGTCCGCGCCCAAGGAATAAATATCAACTTCGCCGTACTCACCGGGCGACAGATAGAGATACTCCCGACCCCACGGGTCCATGGGCACCTCGGGTAAGTAGCCCCCTTTTTTAAAGTTTCGAGGCTCAGGCTCAAGCGTTGACGCCTCAACCAGCGCCACCAAACCCTGCTCCGTCGTCGGATAAACATAATTATCAAGACGGTAAATCTTCAGCGCTGTTTCAATCGATTTAAAGTCAGCCTGTACCTTTTGAATGCGTGCATCATCGGCACTGTTCAAGACGGTCGGTGCAACGACACTGATTAACAAGCCCATGATCACCAATACCACAAGAATCTCGATCAAACTAAACCCGCTCTGCTTTTTCACTGCTCTACCTCACCATCGTGTTCAAATCAAATATTGGCAATAGAATTGCCATGACTATAGTCAACACCAGCCCACCCATGACAACCACCATAATGGGCTCGAATAATCCCATAACCGTACCCAGGGTCGCTTCCAGCTCACGCTCTTGGTTCGAAGCCGAGCGCTCGAGCATCGTTTCCAACTCACCACTGGTCTCGCCCGACGCCACCATATGCACCATCATGGGAGGAAAAAACTCCTCCTGTGATAGCGCACGATTCAAGCTCGAACCCTCCTGTACCTTACCTGCAACCTCTTTGCTTGCAGCCCGTAATACGAGGTTGTTCATCACCGCCCCAGCGATGCGCAACGCGTCGAGTAGCGGTACCCCAGAAGCCATCAAAATACTTAAGGTCGACGAGAATCGCGCCGTATCCATCCCGATGAGCACACGTCGAATGCCAGGTACCCGCAGTAAACCGGCGTCAGACAGTTTCTTGTAAGACGGGTTTTTCAACAACCGGCGAATAATGATGACTAGCACCACAATTGCAAGACCCAGGATCCACCCGTGGTTGGTTAGAAAATCACTAGTTGCGATGAGTGCCACAGTCAAGGGTGGTAAATCGGTTTTGGTCTGGGCAAAGATGCCCACCATCTCGGGTACGACAAAGACCATGAGCGCCGTCACCACGGCGATCGCTACCCCGATGAGTACGAACGGGTAGATGAGGGCCATTTGAAGCTTCTGCGCCGTGTGCTGTCGATTTTCGGTGTAATCAGCCAGCTGCTCGAGAACAGGGCCTAGTTGGCCTGCCTGCTCTCCCGCGTTCACCATCGCGCGGTACATATCACCGAAGGTTTGAGGAAATTGTGCCATCGCGTGCGCCAATGTATGGCCCTCTGCGACTTTCGAGCGGACCTGGAGCAGCAGAGCTTTGGTCGACGCTTTACGCGTCTGTTCTGCAGCAGCTTGGAGGCACTCATCAAGCGGTAGCGCCGATAAAACGAGCGTGGCCAGTTGTCGGGTAATCAGGGCCAACTCACTGGCGCTGAGACGAGGTGCAAACAGGCCGCGGCGGATACTACCCTCAGCACTGCCGCTATTGGCCGCACGACGGCCTGCAGAAGCAACCTCAATAGGTCGCAGGCTCTTGGTTCGGAGTTGCGCACGAATTTGACGCTCTGAATCCCCCTCAAGGACGCCTTTAACAACCTTTCCTGAGGTATCGAGTGCTTTGTACCTAAACGCGGCCACGTTAAGTTACCGAAGTAACGCGCAGAACCTCTTCAAGCGTTGTCTCACCGGCCAATATTCTGCGGAGCCCATCAGCCTGAATGCCCGGGTACTGTTTACGGGCCACCGCCAACATGGCCTGCTCACCTTCGCCTTCGTGGATCGCTGTTCTCAGCTCTTCATCGACTTCGATCAATTCGTAGATGCCCGTTCGCCCGCGATACCCTGTCATGTTGCACTTGGCGCAACCCTTGGCGTGATAAATTTGAACCTCATCATCGCCTTTAATGCCCAACATCTCGCGTTCACTCGACGTCGCAGCAGACAACTCTCGACAATCGGTACACACTAGTCTCACCAGCCGCTGGGCCATGACGGCGACCAAGCTGGATGACAACAGGAAGGGTTCAACACCCATATCCTGTAAACGTGTTACGGCACCAATCGCGGTATTCGTGTGCAGTGTTGAGAGTACCAAGTGTCCCGTCAGCGACGCCTGGACTGCAATTTCGGCCGTCTCAAGGTCGCGGATCTCGCCGACCATCACCACATCGGGGTCCTGCCGCAGTACAGCCCGTAAACCACGTGCGAACGTCATATCGACCTTAGGATTAACTTGAGTCTGGCCTACACCGGGCAACATATACTCAACTGGGTCTTCAATCGTCAGAATATTGCGTGAACTCTGATTGATACTCGATAGCCCTGCATAGAGCGTTGTAGTTTTGCCTGAGCCGGTCGGTCCCGTAACCAAAATGATGCCGTGAGGTCTCGCCAATGCGGCGCGGTAGCCGTCACCGACCTGCGCATTCATTTTTAACTGAACCAACTCCAATTGCCCTGCTTGCTTGTCCAGCAAACGCAGCACCACCCGCTCACCGTGCGCCGATGGGATAGTCGACATACGAATATCAATGGCATGGCCGGCGATACGAACCGAGATACGGCCATCCTGCGGAATTCGCTTCTCAGCAATATCTAACTTGGCCATCACCTTGAGGCGGGATACCAAGAGCGGCGCCAACATACGCTTGGGCGAAAGCACTTCGGCAAGTACACCGTCAACGCGGTAGCGCACGGAGAGCCGATCTTCAAAAGTTTCAATGTGGATATCAGATGCCTGCTCTTTCACGGCCTGCGACAAAATAGCGTTAATCAATCGAATGATCGGCGCATCGTCCTCCGCGTCCATGAGGTCACCAAGATCAGGAATCTCGTCGACGAGCTGGGCGAGATCAACGTCAGAGGACAGATCCTCTGCCATCTGCGCCGCCTGATTCTGGTTGCGCTGATAGGCGCCACTCAGGCGCGCTTGGAAGGTAGCTTCATCGACCTGCTCAAGCGCAAAGTTAGCACCAGCGGTGCGTCGCACCTCGAGTACTGTCTCTGTATCAAGGCGCCCGACATAGCTCAGTATTAAGCCGTCGTCACTCGATTCAAGAACCACTTGCTTGGCCTGCGAGAACCCGAAAGGCAGCAGACCGCTGCGTGTATCGGCCGCTGTTTCTTCCGAGACAGCCGTTTCAAGCGCGTCGGTCACGTCGAGATTGTCGGCCGCAGTATTCACGGGTCGATTTGCTCCTCGGGTACCTCTGGCAGGTACCGCACCCGGTCTTCCCACGTCGGCAATACGGGGATCAGATTGTCATCGAGGAACATCAGCCCCTGATCGCGTCGCTGCCGCTGCTGATCACGGATATAGCGGTACTTTTCTGCGGTCGCTCCCGCAAGATCATTATCATCACGGATGATAGTCGAGCGAATGAATACCAGCAGGTTCGATTTAGTGACCGACACCACGTCATTTCGGAAAAGTCGACCTAAGACTGGTATGCCGGATAGTAGGGGGATCCCCTGCTGCGAATCTTGAATATCATCTTTTACCAAACCGCCCAAGACGACGATGTCACCGTCTTTTGCTAACACTTTGGTTTCAATTTTACGCTCGTTGGTAATTACATCTGAGGCAGACAGCGCCTGTTGAGAGATACTCGACACCTCCTGAACGATATCCATTACCACCGAATCGCCCTCGTTAATCTGCGGGGTGACTTGCAGGGTCACACCGACATTCTCGCGCTGAATCGTCTGAAATGGATTCGCCACGCCATTGGCAGCCCCGGTATTGGTGTAACTGCCGGTGACGAACGGTACCTGCTGGCCCACCGTAATGAAGGCCTCCTCATTATCCAACGTCAACAGACTGGGTGTGGACAAAATATTGGTGTTGCCCTGCTTCTCCAGCGTATTAAGGATGGTCGTCATCGTGAGGTTTTGATCAACCACACCCCATCCGAAGGTCGTGCCCGGAACTTGTGACAAAGCACCCGCGAGATCGCGAACACCTATTTCTGTTGATGCGGAATCCTCGGGCAAAATAGCTTGAGCAATGGCAGCGTTGCTGCCCTGCCGAGCTGGACTAATGTTGCTGCCGTAGAGCCCAGAGTCATTGGCAAACAACCACTGGAGCCCCAGCTCTCTGCCCTCGGTGACGTCAATCTCGACAATAATGGCTTCCACCAACACTTGCGCGCGACGGATATCGAGCCTGGCAATAACGGCCTCAAGTGCCACCATCTCATCGGTGTCCGCAGTGATAATAAGGCTATTAGTGCCCGCGTCCGCCTCGATAGTTGATTTGGCCGCATTGGCAGCACGTGTCCGGCCCGAGCTCTCATCATCGAGTCGCGAAAGGTTCTGCATCACCCGCGTGAGTACCTCAGCAACTTCGGTCGCATCCGCATACTCCAGATACAACACCCTCACATTTCCGCTTTGCTCTAAGGGAATATCCAGATAATCAATGAGTCCCTTGATGCGCTCAATACTCACCTCATCAGCGGTGACAATCACGCTATTCGTCCGCTTATCGGCGACAAGACTCGTCTCATCATTGGAATCTGCGCCCTCACCTGCTCGGGACTTTTCCAAGGTTTTGAGCATCTCCACCACATCAGTAGCCACGCCATAGCGCAACTTCACAATTTCGGTTTCTCTGACGGCCGACTGATCCATGCGATCGATAATTGTTGCAATACGATCAATGTTGGCTCGAATATCTGAGATGATGATCGCGTTACTTGGCGCATAAGCCGCCATATGGGCTTGCTGCGGTACCAGGGGTCGCAATACGGGAATCAGCTTTGCGGCAGACACATTCTCTAGGCGGATGACCTGTGTGACATATTCATCATTGATTATGGAAGTACCTGAAATGACATCCACGGGCGCCGAACGAGCGTTCTTATTTGGTATAACGCGAACGACTTCACCACTCCTCACCGCTGTGTAGCCGTGAACATCTAAAATGGAAAGGAAGAGATCGTATAGCTCGGTGCGCGAGACCGGTTTGCTCGATATCACTTTGACCTTACCCTTAACGGCAGGATCTATGACTATGGTGGCGCCAGTCACATCAGCCACGAACTCAATGAACTCCTGAATATCGGTGTCTTTCAGGTTAACCGTGAACTCCTGACCCAATACCGGTTTAGCAAATAACAGCAGGCTTACCGCAAGTGCGATAACGAAGCTTTTTGCATTGGTAAGCATGTTATTTGTTACTCCTACTGAAGACTGCTCAGACTGACGCTAATGGACACAGGAGATCCGTCCCGTTCAATCTCGAAGGTTGCGTCAGTGGCATCTCGCATCACCTGATATAAGCGTACCGTGTTTGTGGGATCGCTCAGCGAATAACCGTTTACCGCTGTGACGATATCACCGGCTTTGAATCCAAGCGCTGTAAATTGTGCGGCTTCTCTTCCGGGCGCCATCCGATATCCCTTAAGTCCGCCATCCGACTGAACGGCACTGATCGATACGAGACTGGCCAGGGATTGAGGGTCGATGTAAAGCTGCTCGCGGTAATTGGCGGCAAGGCGCTGTCGCTCTGCTTGCGTCGCTGATGTTGCCGATACTGATGAAGGTGCCCGCTCCGACGAATTAGGCCCAGGAACCGACGCTTCCGACTGCTCGACGCCGACGATACCGTTATCGTCAAATAAGGTGATCAGTTCGTAGGTGCCATTGTTATCGATCACTACCTGCTTGGGCAGTATTTTCGCCAGAGTGACCTTGCCGTTGGC
>Ga0160423_10000066_pt1 | contig 68060 bp, 72 predicted proteins | sample CRUFie14St8metaG_FD_108191 | JGI IMG/M metagenome (GOLD analysis project Ga0160423, IMG submission 108191) | Marine microbial communities from the Costa Rica Dome - CRUD Field 142mm St8 metaG | ecosystem: Environmental > Aquatic > Marine > Oceanic > Photic zone | place: Costa Rica: the Eastern...
AACAGATCCCTATCGTTGAAAAAGTTATCAAACACCTCGTTGATAACTTGGTGGCCTAGTAGACCGGGTCGGTATGTAGTAATTGCATTCATTTTATATTCCTCCTTATTAAGCAAGTTACATTTTGTAGCTCAGTCCCTTACGGCAACTTGGCTACATACATAATATAAACACAGTGTCTTGAGTGTCAATAGAAAAGTTGAATTAACATAATAATAATTGTTAGCCCTAAGCAAATCATCGTCTTTGTTGTAAGCATTGATTCACCCAGGATAACCCAGGTTAAGATAGGAAAAATTATAAGTCCGGCGCATGAAGCTATAAACCTTGCAGACCAGGCGGAACCAGTCTCTTCTACAACAAACTTCCACCCATACCAAAATAGAACTGAAGTTGGCACACCCATCACAATAGCTGACAGCAAGGGTTTGTCTTTCCAATATTCTGTAAAAGATTGGACGTTTAGTTGAAACCATCCTAGAATTTGCCCTAGTAAAAATAAAAATATTCCTAAGTAAATCATCAGTGTGTCCAAAGACCTGAATTTGCGAGTGGGGCTCGATATGCCAACTCCGCTGTTTTTGATAAATCTAACAAAAGTTGAAACTCTTTGTTTGGCAAGTAAAGAGTTTCAACATTGTGTTCTTTAATTTGACTCAAGTAGTCTAACATTAACAATTCAACAGTTGATGCTGCAGAGCGAAACTCTAAAGCAGCAGTCAGCTCTGCTTGAGAAAGGGAAATAGTTTTGCTATAATAATCTTCAAGAATGGAATCCAGCCTGTATATGATAGGCTTCAGGCCTTTATACAATACTTTCAAGACGCTAACTTTTACTGGGGTTGTTTTTTGATCCACTACAAATACTCCAACAAATCTGAATATCCACCTACTTTTTTAGTATAACCTGTTTCTAAGTTATTTGCAAGGATAATCGGAACTGTTGGGTGATTGTGAAACTCCTTATATTCTTCTAAGATTTCAGGACTGCCAGCATAATCCAGATATATTCTTTCTATATCTTTTTGCACGCAATAAGAGAGTGCCCTTATGCAAAATGGACAAGTAGATCTGCCAATAATAATAATTCTTTCAGTCATTTAGCAGCCTTTTTCCCGAATGGTTATTGTCAATTGCTGCAAAAATCTGTTGTGCAGAGCCGAAAGCAATTATATCTTGTACACTACCTCCCTCATTTAGTTTTATGAGGGAGAATTCTTCTTTTGCAAGATTAGAATTTTCTCTGAGCAAAAATTTTTGTGCTCCGTGATAATCCGATATTGAAACTATACTAGTAGCATTGACATACATTTTCTGTAACGATACATTTCTTTTATATCCGTCGTTTTCTACTAACAATCTTTTTATTTCTACTAACATTCTAAGATCCTATATTTTTTAGTATAAAAGCACCGATTAGACCAACCATTGTAGTGAACAATGTCCATATCATTCTCGATGAAGTTTTTTTCCACGATTCTAACTCTCTCAATCTAGCATACAGTCCTTGATCTGGATTATAAACCGCTTCTTTAATCTTACCAATATCATCAGACATCTGTTCTTGTTTGCCACTCATGACGTCGATGCCGTTGCAAACTTTGTCTAGTTTTGACTGCATTTCCAACATGTATTCTTGCTCTACCATAAGGAAACCCTCCGCAGTAGTAACTAGTGACTAGCTGTGTACAATGCTATGGTTTGTTAATAAAAGAGTACCCGCAACTGAAACTGCATTCTTCAGTGCACATCTGGTAACCTTTGCAGGGTCCAACACACCTGTAACCTTTAGGTCTGCTAGTTCACCACAAGAAAAATTTATACCCATCCAACCCTCAGTGTCAGCTACCTTGAGATTGCTGACTTCTGGTGATAGCCCTGCGTTTGTTGCCATAGTTCTAAACGGTGCTTCCAATGCTCTTTTGAATATGGAAAGGGCTGATGATTGTTCCTCAGTTGCAAAATTTGGATTAATTGCATTAGATACACGTAGCAGAGTCATCCCACCTCCAGGCACGATCCCCTCTTGCTGTGCTGACCTAACTGCTTCTAAAGCATCTTCAATTCGATGCTTCTTTTCAATCATCTCAACCTCAGAAGAAGCGCCAACACGGATGATAGCAACACCAGAAGAGAGGCGAGTAACACGGTCTTGGAGCCGTCCCGCTTCATGGATATCATCAGTTTGTTGTATCTCGACTTTGATTTTCTCAATAGTCTCATCAACTTTTTCATAGTCTCCTTCACCATCAACAACCGTAGTGGTGTTTTTGGTGATCTCCACACTTGCTGCCTGTCCAAAATCAGTCAAAGAGACCTCAGTTAGCTTATGGCCTCTAGACTGTTGAAAAAACTTAGCACCTGTTGAGACCGCAAGGTCACTCATTATAGCCCTTCTTTCCTCCCCATACCGAGGAGCTTTCACGGCAGCGACCTTCATTGATCCCCGCATAGTATTCATAATTAGTGCGGCCAAAGCCTGACCTTCCACTTCTTCTGCAACAATAACGAAGGGGCGTCCCTCTCGTGCAGCTATCTCCAATGCGGGTAAAATTTGATTGACTTGGTCTACTTTAGTGTCGGTGATAAGAAACATTGGGTTTTCATACCGGCAGGCTGCCCTCCTATCGTCTGTTATAAACGCAGTGGCAGCATACCCACTATCAAATCGAAAACCCTCTACAAGATCCAAACTCGTCTCCAGAGAGCGAGCCTCCTCAATAGTGATTGAACCATTCTTTCCCACCTTGTCTACTGCTGTTGCAACAAGAGTTCCGATAGTTTCGTCGTTATTTGCTGAGATTGTCGCGATATGCTTTACGTCTTCTGCTGAAGAGATCGGTTGCGAGATCTCTTCTATTGCCTGTACAGCCTCTGCCAGACACTGCTCTAGTCCTCGCTTGATCTCAATAGGGGAAGTGCCTGATGCGATGTGCTTATTAGCTTGTACTAAGATTTCTCTTGCCAAAACCGTGGAGGTTGTGGTACCATCGCCTGCTTCTGCGTTTGTCATAGCAGACACTTGTTTTACCACTTCAGCTCCAGCATTCATGTGTGGGTCTTCAAAGCTGACGTTCTGTGCTACAGTTACTCCGTCCTTCGTCACAAATGGTCGTCGATCTTTTTTGTGAATTAGAACATTCTGTCCTTTGGGGCCAAGTGTTGTTGCTACATAATCCGCAAGAGTGTTTACGCCGTCAAGAACCTTGTTGCGGAGTTCGGTTCCGTGGCTGAGTTGTGTGGTCATTATGCCTCGCTTTCATTGATATGTATATTATAGCACACTTTATGGGTTTGTCAAGGGGTTTATTGCAAATCATCTTCGACGGAAACTTCATCGGCCTGGACGTTCTCTTGAATTTCTTTCTGAATGACGCCGGTGTCAGTTATAGCTCTCTCACCGGCCTTGATAGCCTGATCTCTTTTCGGGAAAGTTATATATTTATTGATGTTTTCGTTTAGGTCTGCGAAAGCTTTGAAAAGAATCATAAACTTTTCCCTTACAGTGTCCATGTGCATCGTAGCAACCTCGATAACAGTCTCTCTATTCTTTGGAAGCTCGCCAAGCTGAGCTAGTTGAATCACCCCCTCTCTAACCAGCACATCAATTTGTGTTGTGGATAGAGTCCACTGAGTTTGACTTGATTCTGTAAGCAGTCTTTCTCTTTCGCTGTACCTTCTGATTGCTTCATTTTGCATTTGTTCTGCTTCTTCCGGAGATCTTTCTTGTTCCTGACCCTGGTCTTGATCCTGTGGTTGTTTTTCCATTTGTGATAATTTACGAGAAAGTTGAGTGTACCCGGCAGTTCTTATAAGAATCTCATATTGTTCCTTAGGGCTAGCCTTCAGAGATTTCAATAGCGCTATAACGTTTTCTGCTGATCCGTCTTCAAGACCATACTTTCGGACAATCTCTGGGTCTTTGATATTGAACAGAACTGCTCCTGAACTTTTGAGTTTCGTAGTTCCCTTTGCTCCACCCTGCAGGGTCATGAGGTCTATAAAATTTTCCCTGTTGATGTCGAACCCTTCGATTGTAATATGATTTTCCAACTTTCTAGCTACAACATAATACATGCGGCCGCCGAACTCTGGCTCATCAAAGAGAGCGTCAACCAAGTTGGTGTAACTTCCTTCAACCTTTGTCTTTGGGCTGAGTAGCTTCAAGCTCACAGGGACTGTGGGGGTACCTTCCTTAAGCTGAGTGAACGCGACAAGGTCTTGAATTGGTAGATTGCCCTTTTCTGTTCTTTCTGCTTCCTGTCTACCTTGAAGAAGGGCTGATAACCAGCCTTCAAATACAAAGCCCGCAGAAGCCTCATTGAAATCTGAAATGATGGTTGCTAAGGCTTCCAGCATTATTAGGGATGCAATTACTCTTCGAGGTGAGGTAATTCTATTGTTCTCATCTGTGATTCTTTGAAGATACGCTAACTTTCCTTCTACGGAAGCGCCTCCGCCAACAACTGAAAAGATTCTACTGATAGTTTTTCTACTAGTTGACTGTGGATTGCCCCATGCTTCTGTTGGGGTAAACTTTGGAAGTGAAAGCAGGAACTTTTCAGCCTCTTTCTTCCTAGCCTTGTCTGACATTTCTGTTAAGACCTTGCCACCATTGGCCCAGTCCTGAAAAACCTCTTCAAAAAGGGAAAATAGATCATTTTTGTTTGATATAGTGTTTGACATGATAGAACTCCTCCCAATAATTAGATAATTTCGTCCGCAATACCCATTTTAATTGCCTCCTCAGCCGAGATGTAAACATCCTTCTGAGTCTTTAGGAGCTTCTTTATCTTTGAGGGAGTCAATTTTGTATAACTGGCAAGAGTTTCAATATATCTTTCTTGCACCCACTTGATCTCTTCTAGTTCATTTTCAATTGAAAAAATAGTTCCGTGAGATCCTGCCATAACATTGTGTAACATGATGCGACAGTTGCGACCCACCTTGCGCTTACCCTTTGTTCCAGCAGCAAGTATAGGGACACCGGCAGACATTACCTTTCCAATACCAAATGTTTCAATATCGCAGGTCCTTTCCTTTACCATATCCATTACATCAAGAATAGAAAACATATCAGATGCAGTGCCACCATGTGTCGACACCATCATAGCTATTGAGCGCGCCACAATAACCTGTTCAGATTCTAAATCTTGCGGGTCCTTGTTAGTGACCGTATGTGATGTGTTCTCTAGATAAAGTAACGCTGCGACGACATCGGCTCCTTTGCGTTCAGAAATGTCTCCATACAAATTTATGGTTCTCAGCTCATTTTCATTTGCAGCGGGAGCTTGAATATTGTTAATAATTACAACTTGCTTATCATTGTCTTCAGTTGGGTCCTTTTTCTTTTTCTTCTTTTTCGGGGTTACCGAGATTCTGTTAGTCATTTTCTACCTCTTTCATTTCTATTAAATTAGTTATTTTATCAGAATTTATAAATATTGACCAGTCTAGTTCTGATTCGAACTTTTTTTCGAATACGTAAATGTCTTCATTTGTTCTTGGTACATATCCATAGGAAACACATTGCCACCCAGGTAATACCTCTTCAAGTTTACGTTGTTCTTTATCTGTTTTTATTTGCAATCTTACTGTATTGTGATCAATTCTCCAGTGTTCACCTTTTACTTTGTCCATTGTTTGTAAGCCCTCGCAGTTCTTTTATAAGAGCCTTGGCTTCAGGCCAGGATTTGTAGTTTATAAATTTTCTACCTGGCAGTGGCACTGACTTAGTGAATAGTAAAACATACAACTCCATGAATGTAGAAACCTTCAGACTCTCTTTCTCTAAATATTCCTGAGCAACAAAATCGTCTACTGTTTTTGTTTCGTCTCGAACAAATTCTAGAGAAGCTTCGTGCACTAAGTTAATATTATCAAGGGCTTGCAAGATAACTGATGACATAAAGATATAAAATTTTCTTTCTTTTATTTTTCTATCGAAATAAAAGACTGCGTGTGTTAAACCAACGCCGGCAAAGAACATTATAATTGAGTATAATTGTATTTCATTCATGCTATTATAGTAGCACCTTTCTTACTCTGAGTCAAGTAAAAAGCCCCAATCACCTGAAGGTGTGGGGCTTAGATAAGTGATAACGTATTATTTTATCTTACTTTCTGTTCTTGAGCTTTTCAGCTACAAGTCTTTTGGTAACTCTCTTGAGCACCTCATTTACGAGGTCTTCTTCCTCTCCCTCCATCATTCCCATGGGGTCTCTTCCTGCAGGAGCTTCTTCTTCAGCTCCTGGCTCCATACCGCCCATATCGTCCATAGCGGCCATGTCATCTTCTGCGGCGCCATCGGTATCTTCCGCGGCGCCCATAGCCGAGGATAGTCTTTCGCCCAGATCAATCAACAACTGGGCCTCTTCTTCAGTGAGGCTCATGTCTGCTGCACCCATTTCTGGCTCTGCCGCGTCCGCTGGCTCCTCAGCATCCATTTCCATATCCATTTCCATGTCATCTTCGCCGGCGGGTGCACCAGCACCAAGCTCATCTTCTTCTTGCTCTTCAACTACGTCATCATCAGACTCAAATGCCTCATCTTTTCGGTCTTCTTCATCAGCTTGAGCAGGGCTCTTACCGTAACCCATCTCATTCACGAAGTTGTCGCTAAACGCATCTGTGTTTGCGAGCTTCATAAAGCGTCTAATTGTGTTTTCTGCTAATAGTTTGTTATCACTCATTGTGTAATTCTCCTTTTGAAAGTAGTGATTAGTGTAATAATACAACTATAATTAGTCTTTTTTATGAAGAAAGGTCAAATTTTATTCTCTTTGAAAGTTTCTTTAATGCTTCTTTCTCAATTTGAGACACCCTCACCAAAGAAATACCTAATCTCTTAGCCACTTGCTCTAATGTCATTGGGCCATTTTTGCGTATAGCTTCATAAATGCAGTTATCATCTTCTGGATAATCTATCCAACACCTGTCATTCTCTTTGTTTTTACATTTTTTACATTTTTGTTCATCATTCATAGTCCTCTAAATCCATTTCAATTAAATCATATATATTCTGCTTGTCAGAGTCTGTAATACCTAAGGCTTTCATAATGTCGTGACCATTTTGAATATCTTTGTTTGCTCTGTTGAGTTTTACTTTGCCCATAACTTGGGCGTGTTGTTTTACTTTGTAAATAACTTTCATCATATCTGGGTCATTCTCTAAATATAGTTTTGCCAACCCTGCAAACCAACTAACCTGAGTCAGATTGTCATTCCTTATTCTCAGCTTCAAGTCTGCAGAAGTCTTTTCAAACACAGAGAAGACAAACTTCACTACTTTATTGGGATGGTGCTCTTTCATCTTGATAAGATATGTGTGCTGCTTTCATTCATTCCAGCTGGCGTTTGTCTTATAATTTTGGCTTTTTGTCTAAAATCTTTTAGAGTTCTAGCTCCAGAGTATGATAATCCAGATCTAATATTTTGATGCAAGTCCAGTAATATATTGCTGACACTACCCTTGTATGGTACTGTAGTGGCAACCCCTTCTAGTGAACTAGTCTTGCCTCTCCATGCAACCTGTGCCTCTCGGGATGCCATGCCTCTGTACGCTTTATACTTCTGACCTTGTGCATTCTGAAACACTTGTCCTGGTGACTCTTTAGTTCCTGCTAAAAGCGAGCCTAACATTACAAAGTCTGCGCCGGCGGCGAAACACTTAACTATGTCTCCCGCGTTTTTTATTCCACCATCTGCGACCATCACGGCCGTATCAGATACCTGGTTACAATCATATACTGAATGAAAAGTAGGCACGCCATGTGCGGTTTGAATGCGAGTACTGCAAATACTGCCACCGCCGACTCCAACCCTGATAACATCTGAACCCCAATCTTGCAAATCGACAAAAGCCTCAGCCGTTGCCACGTTTCCTGCCATAATACTAACTCTGTTAGCAAATTTATCCTTTAAAGTTTTGATTGCCCTTTCAACATTTGTATGATGACCATGAGCAACGTCGATACATAATAAGAAAGCACCATTTTTTATAAGAGCATCCGCCCTTTCTATAAAGTCATCAGTAACACCAATCGCAGCTGCGGCTGTGTTTGGTGGTACCTGTCTCAAAAGATCCACTTGTTCTTTTATAGAATTATACCTGTGAATTATTCCAAAACCTCCATGGTTTGTCATAGTGGTTGCCATCGTCGGTCCTGTTACTGTATCCATTGGCGATGAAATAATTGGTAGAGCAAACTTCCTATCATTTATTTCTGATGTGAGATCGACCTCTTTCCTAGATTTAATGTCTGATTTCTGAGGTACAATCAATACGTCGTCAAATGATAATGTCTTTTGCAATTTCTGCACCTGGACCTCCACTTTCTTCTTCATTGTAACAGTTCGTACATATTAAGTCAATTTTTTCTGAGTATTTATCAATATGCCAGTTGTCTATATTCTCACCTTGCTCTGGGTGTCTGTCACACACGGAGCAAACAACTTGTTTTTTAAACTTAGCCATAGACTTCTTGAAATCTTTCATAAATTGCTTTTTTGCAGTAACCAATTGCTTTCTCTTGAGCCTTCTAATAAAACTGCCCATCACTTATCTCCAGTTGAACCGAGGGCCCCGTCGCCTCTGGCTGTGTCTGAATCGTAAATCTTGTCTTCAAAGATAACTCTAAGTCTTGGTTTTTCTATCTTTACAAAAACTCCTTGTGCTATTTTTTGGCCAGGCTCAATATATTGAGCAGTCTCTCCAATATTGTGCAGGTTTACAAAAATTTCTCCACAATAACCTTCGTCAACAACACAAGCACCTGCAATCAGCTTCTTTTTACTTGCTATTCCAGATTTATTCATGACTTGTAGCATGCACCCAGAAGGTACTTCCATTTTAATACCAGTCTCTAATAATACGCTCTGGCCAGGGTCTATTCTTTTTGCAACCATGGATGTTGCAGGGCAAAAATAAAAATCCATTCCGGCGTCTGTAGAGTGAGCGCGCGTTGGTAACTTTGCTAGAGGATGAGTCATAAAAACTCTTACTTCGTTATATTCATCTACGTACGCCATGGTCATGACACCTCACATAGCTTTAGATCTTTTTCCTCCAGAAGAGTATATGTAAAGCTGTTGCCCCATTTATCCCTTGCATCTGAACAAATTTCCATAAACTCTGAAAAATCTACGCTGCTTTGAAAAACTTGACAACCTGCGGAAACTCCTCCTGTGTTGATTCTAGCGTCAGAGCCACGGTGTTTGTGGATATTAATACCATACCACCCTATGTCTTCAGGGCCGTGATAATCCGGCTTTGAATTTCTATTGTTGTCTCTCCAGACGCTAACCTGACCACCTCTTTGGCATAACGCCATGTGACCCCTGTCTCTACTTCCATGCCAGCTAATCTTGTAGGTGTTTCTATATTGCCCAGGTACCAAAATTGCGGTACCTTTGTGCCTAACCTCTTTAATTGGCCTCTTCAAAATAGATGTACCCGGCTCTGTGGTTACTGGATAGGAGTCACAAACCCAAGCTCCATCGACCTTATATAGGACATTTATAAAGTCATCGAATTTTGAAGCATCTCCAGAATCATTCCTGACTCCGATAATATTTAGGTTGTAGTCTCCATTTTCGAAGAATGCAAACCCCTTGCCCTCTAGTGCTTTCTTGTATTGATCTGCCAAGACTTTTGCAGATAATCCTGTTAATTTAGCCATATTGTCTTCTCCTTTATGCTAATAGCTTAAACATCTTTCTCATACTAAAAGTGGAAAAACCCCACTGCTGATTATAATTCAATCTCGCCATGTATGGTCGATTGATGTGAACCACATCTTTATCGGGGTCGACACCCCAACATCTAATTACTGTTGTTTCATTGTTATCATCAATAACTTTTACAACATAAAAGTTTTTACCATTTTTGGACTTCTTCAATTTACACTCTCTCGGTATAAACCATGTAACACCAAGCGATGGATCAAACTCTGAAATTGGTGGTATATAAAGTTCATCTAGTTTCTGCCTGACTCTTGGTGTAACCACAGCGTTTATAGGAAACACCCCTGTCAGATTGACGAGCTTTTCTAGTTTTTCTTCTTCGGACCAATCTCCCAGAGACGCAAATTTTTCAATGTTTTCTTCTAAGTTCTTTTGTTTTCTAGGTCTGTCTTTACAGACAGCTTGCCAAAAATGATAAAGGCCAGTAAATCTATCATCAACTAAATCATTTAGTGCCTGAGCTTCACAAAGGGCTATGAGTGACTTTTTGTTTAGTTTCGAATAGATAATCTTTTCATGAAATAAAAAATCTTCGATCTTGTTGAATGGTCGATGTTCAATTATCTGTTCAATCGCTTTTTCACCCAGGCCCTTGATTGACGTGAGCGGTTGAATTAGTGTGTTTCCGTCTTCTGTAATTTCCCAAACTGATCCAGAGGTATTTACATTTAGTGCACGAACATTGAACCCAAGTGACTTTGCAGTTGCAATGGCTCTTTCCTTTCTACTCTCTGGCTCTTTATCCAAGAATGCGGCTAGCCACTCGGCCGGATAGTAGTTAAGAAGATAAGCACATTGATAGGATAATACACAGTAGGATACAGCATGTGACTTGTTAAAGCCATAGCCTGAAAAGTATTCAAAAGTTTCCCAAAGTTCTCTTGCTTCATAATCTCTCATTCCTTTCTCGACGCAACCCCTGCGGAATTTGTCGAAGATCTTGTCTTTCTCAGCGGAAGCGGCACCAGTGCCCTTCTTAGTAAGTAGTTTTCTGAGCTTGTTGCCTTCATCCAATGTCAGATCTTTACCCAACTTGTGAGCCAACATAGCGATCTGTTCTTGAAAAATAAGGAAACCGTAAGTTTCTTGCGTCACTTCTCGCACAGTCTTGTTGATGTATTCGATATCTTCCGGATTCTCCTTTGCCCCAATGTACTTCTTGTCCACATTTGCAGACAGTGGGCCTGGACGGTAGATAGAAGTAATCGCAGCCAAGTCAATGATGTTGTCAGGTTTGGCGTTCTTGCAAAACGATTGTGCTCCGGTTTCCGTGAATTGGAAGATGCCGGCCCACTTGCCTTTGTGGAAAATGTTTTGCCAGACATCCTTGTCTTCTAGATCAATGACCTCTGGGTGCAAGTTCTTGTCGTAGTAATCTTTGATGTCTGCGAATGTTGGATTAGTCATTCCATGATGACGTCGAAGGATGCGTTCAATGGCACCTTCAAGCATTCGTAGTGAAGCAAGACCCAGAATATCAAACTTGATAAAACCCATCGGCTCAAGATGGCGCACGTTCTGACCCTCAGACCATGGTGTTTGCCTAACTCCTCCTGAGTTGATTAGGGGCATCCACTTATCCAGGTTTTCACCCACAACAACACCACCTGCATGTCGAGAGGCAGAACGTGTCTGTCCATACAGTTTTTCAATGTGAGTCTTGATATGCGGATACTTTGCTAAGAACTTTTGCAGAGACTCTGAGAACTCCATCAACTCCTCGAATGTTGGTGCATACACACCAGCAGTAATACCGTGTTTCTTCTTTGCTAGTGGTGTTGCTTCATATACCATTTTACTGGTCACGTTGTTCACCTCAGTGAACTCAATACCATAGAACTTTGAAATATCTTTGATAAGAGATCGAAGTTGCAGTGTATTCCAGTTAGTGATCGGGACAACAGAATCATCACCCCAAAGTTCAATAAGAATCTCCTTGAGGACCATAGGGTCGGACACATCATAATCAATATCTGGGTAACCCGAGCCACCCTTAGTCAAGAATCTTTCGAACTGAAGTCCGTATTTGATAGGGTCGACCTGTGTAATGTTTAGGACATACGCAACGAGGGAACCAGCAGCAGAGCCGCGGCCGGCTCCGACAAGTTGTCTATCGACGGCAACGTCAGCAATAGCTTTCATTGTTAGAAAGTATTTCGAAAAACCCCTGTCCTCGATAACTCCAACCTCATACTTGAGGCGATCCACATACTCTTGGTTGTTGCCGAGACCGAGTGACCGGAGACCCTCAACGCAGAGGGCAGCCAAGGTCTGACCAGCAGTTGATCCCTCTGGGACAACAAAGTTGGGTAAACGGACTTCGTTGTCTGGCAAGAAACTTTCAATCCTCTCATGTGCAATCTGGTGTGTCCTCTTGATCGATTCGAGTACCAAGTTATCATCATACTTTGCTCCACATAATTCTGAATACTTCTTGTATGATTCGAACATCTGGTCACCATTCTTTGGATAAAGCTCGTAACCGATTTCCTCGACTGATACGGGAAGCTCGTCAGATAAATAGTCTGGTTTACCTTTACCTAGCCAACCTAAACGCTTGTAAAGCTCACGATCTTTCCACACGTCTGCATTATAATAGTGTGAATCTGCAGTAGAGATAAGGTCAATACCAAATTCTTGATGCATCTGAATGATGTAGCGATTGAGTTCATGTTGCTCTGGGACATTGTTCCACTGAAGCTCCCCGTACCATCGGTCTCCGAAAATGTCCTGCATCTTCTGTGTAGTTTGGCGCATTGCCCCGAGAATGGCATCAGGACCAATGTCTCGGTTCTCCCAGTAGTTGCCAGCATAGACGCCGCCGAGACAAGCCGAAGCAGCAATGACACCTTCATTATGTTTCTTGAGGAGAGCATAGTCAACACGAGGATAACGATAGAAGTTATCTCCACTGTAGGAACGTGAGATCATCTTGAATATGTTCTGCAAACCAGTCTGGTTCATAGCCAGCAAGATAAGGTGACGGCGGCGGTTGAGGACAGACTTGATCTTCTTCTTGGAGGCGCCCTCGTCTTCAACCGTAGTGCCAGAGTTGTCTGCCTCGTAGTCGGATTTCTTTTTTGAAGCATTCTTGATCTCTTCGTACTCTTCCTTCCACTTCGCAACGGACGGAATAAAGTACGCCTCACAGCCAAAGATAGGCTTAAACTCTTTGCCGGCCTTCTTCATCTTCTTAGCGTGCAGCACTTGCCATGCCAAACCATTCATGTTGCCGTGATCAGTGAGTGCCAGGGCATCCATACCATTCTCGTAAGCAAAATCCATATGCTCTGGTGGATATCCAAGTGCATCAAACGGAGACCCCGCAACTGAATGTGCGTGCAACCCCACAAATGGGATAGAGCTTTCTTTCCTAGAGTTCATCAACTAAACCTTTCATTTCTTCTAGAGTTTCCATAAGGGCTGCTTTTACCGCTTCCCTATCAATATCGAACATCTCCATTATAAACCTTTTCTGGTCGGATGTCAAGTTTATAAAGTTATCTGGTAAGCCAGCGTGTGCTTTTATCAAAGCTGGCATCATATTATAAGTATCTTCAATTTTATTCATTTTCTATCATTCTCCTATGGTGGTAAGGTTTCATAAATTCTCTTGTGGGTCTAGGTATCTTCATTTCCGAAGTGTAGTATTGCTGTAAGCTGTCCCAACTATCTAGGTCATAATACTCAGGCACTTCAACTTTCTTATCTATTGATATTACATCAACATTGAATATTTTGTCAAGAGTAAAATGACGACTAGACCATCTTTCTTGAAAGGGTATATCTCTATTACCACCACTACACTGATTCTTTACATGATGTTTGAATTTTGGCCAGTCTTCCGGGAAAAATGTAAATCCCAAATATAAACCATCTCTTGCTGTTTGTCCTTGGTGGGATAAGAAGAAAGATTTTGGTCCCCTTATGGCGTCTCTATGATCTCTCACAATCCCTGTATGATAAAGGCCGTACGGAAAAGAAACAAAATATTTTGTTGGTAGCACCCACTGACTCATTTTGTCAGATATTTGAAATGCCATGAGCGCGCCGTGTAGTGCTGACCAACCCAAACTATCTCTTCTATCTCTATCTTTTTGCGATAAAGGCGTGTAGAAAATAGGTATCCATTTTTTATGATAATCCTTATTCTTGACAAAATCTTTTTGTTCAAAATATTTCGGTGACATGACATAATCTCCCAATCTTTGCTTTACTATGGGAGCGATATCGTCACCGCATACAACCCATATTGAATCACACCCAGCGTATGCGCATTCATATATGGATCGTTCAACAGCTAGCATACCCTGTCTAATGGGTTGTAGGTAATCTGGCCACGGAAAATCAAATGATTTTTTTCGGCCGGTCAAGGGCACAATTCCTGCTACGTTCCTACCTTTTGGTGCTTTCTTCAACAATTTCCTCCATAGAAAGATTCATGATCTTGACATTTTCTGTGTCTGCATATACGTTGTTGTCTTTTTGAAAGATTAATCTGTTTACATGCTTCACTTTTGGTTTTCGATACTTTGGCTTTCCACTTTTATAGTGTTTCATTAGACTACCATAAACCCCAACAGAGGTCAAGTATCTTTCGACCGTGAACCTAGCCATTGTATCTGAAAAATCAAAACAATTTATTTGTTCTTGAGTCAATTCTGATTCTACTATGCAGTCTGTAATATATGATGAGCCGTCTACTCGATCTGATGAATAAAAGTGTATTTGCTGTGCGAATCCCGGAGTAGATATATTTGGTTGTATCTGTGTTCTAGGTGGGCCTAGTGTTGAAAGTTCAAAATCATCTAGTACAAGATAGGTTGTTTCGCGAGTTTCTTTAATTTCGTTTTCAAGTTGAATTCCCGTTGAATCAAACACAAAACACTTTTCAAATTTATATTTGTAAACTACATTTTGGGCTGTTATTTTTAGTTCATTGTCAACAATTCTTATAGTTTCTGTTTTTTGAAAAGATAATAATTTTGACAACAAACCTAACATGAAGTTTAGCTTTGGCCAAGCTTCTACGTTTTCACGGTAAAATAAAGGGGGGCTCTCGCGAGTTGGTATGAAATAACACTCATTTATAAGGGCGTAGTGTACAGACTCCAACGACGAACCAATGACAACCTTGTCTAGTAGCATATTCTAAGTCTATAGTCATATCTTGGGTTAGTGGATGCAAACTGAAAACCCGGATGTAACACATTCATCCTCATACTTGATGAAGGTGGTGCTAAACAAATCTCATCAAGGATTGACATAAGGTCATCATACATTTGCTGTTGGTTTCTTGATAACTGAAACACTGAACCATTACCAGCATCAGCATAGTTGTCCCAAACCCTAGAATTTCTCTCTGCAAATGCATAGAACTTTAAATTTGGAGTTGCTTCGAGGGCGTCCCAAACAACATCCGTATTGACCCGTGGTACTAGAAAAGATTGCGCAAATTCGTCACTAAACAGTATTATGATCCTATCTGCATTTGGGCGCCAGTTTACCTTGAAAAATTTCAGCTCAGGCACTGACCCCATCCTGTTAGACCAAGTTGCACTTGCAAAATCATATTGAACATTTCCAGAAATATTTTGTAATGCGAGAATAATTGCATCCTTGAATTGCTCATTACCTGTCTGGTTATCAAATTGCCCTACATTTGCAAAAGCAGTTAGAAAATCTTCTAAATCTGCAATATCAGACTGCAATATCAGCATCTCCTGTATTCCCCCGGGACCAGGCGCAGCTTTAGGGCCAACAATCAGTCCCCACTTTAGCTTATCCTCTGCAGAAAAATCTTGAGCAAACCTATTCATAGCCATCCTAACAGCATTTATATAATTCTCCATAGAGCCTGACCAGTCAACTAAGAAAAGAATATCAGTTTCTGGTATCTCTTCTCCGTAATCAACAATACCGTCACAATCGTTGTCGGCGCCGTCGCAAATCTCTTCACTCGGCAATGTTTCACCTCCGCAAAAATCAACGACTTGGGCGCCCTGAGGAGTGCGGCCATACCACTGACCTCTATTGCAAGTTTGTTCTCCCATTGAGCATACTCCTACGTTTAAAGTGCCCTCAGGGCCGGTGTAACACTCTCTCGTTATACGTTCATCGGTAAGCAAGTCACAATCTTCGTCAAAGTTATTACAAACCTCAGCGTCTATAGCTAGACCCACTAGAGGATCGCAAGGGGTATTTGGAGAGATCTCTGGCACCCAATGACATGCAGCAAAACACTCCGTCATTTGGGTAACTTCACACTCTTCTGTCAAACATTCGCAGGTTTTAAATCCCATACCACAAGTAAGAGGGGATTCCATACATGGAACTAAAGCTCCAACCATTTCAGGAGGGCATTGGCAGTTTAGACCCTCATCCACTAGGTTATCGCAATCATTATCCTCACCATCGCACTCTTCGTCAGCTGGACGTTGAGCTGTGCAGCCAATCCAATCTCCATTTCCACAAATCTCCAGACCTGAATTGCAAATGGTGGTACACTCTCTTATCAGTTGCTCGTCTACTGCACCATCGCAATCATTATCAAGGCCGTCACAAATATCCTCCGGCACTTGCCCACAGCCACCACAAGCATTCAGTTGGTTTTCATCCACATTCCCGTCACAGTCGTTGTCGTTACCATCGCACACCTCCTCCTCTTCAAAGCAGGTCACACACTCTCCATAATACAAACGTCCTTTGTCACACCTGACTTGCTGAGTTCCAGATGTGCCGTCTATATCGCAATCATAATACATGGTGAAATCCTCGTTGATACCAGGAGGACAATCAAAAGCATGCGTACAACCTGTCTCTTCAATAATCTCGGCAGGAGGACAATTTGGGTCTCTGTTTCTGTCACAGGGATTCATGTTCTCATCACAAATATCTAACACCGCATACTTTGCCTGTATTTCCACACCTCGCGGTGGACAATACCAAGTTTGTTGTTGGCAACAGTTCGGGTTGCAGTCGCAAAACCTAGGATGGGTATTTTGCAAATCCGCGCAGGGGTCGACCCAAGCGTCAACCGTAATGTCCGGTACTTGAACTACCTGAACATCAACTGATGTCGAATCTGAGGTTAGAGTCCTGATACTTTCAGCATCTAAGCCTCCAGTCGTATTGCTGCTGTCTGAGCATGCAAATAAAAAAAGTAAAAGTGTTATTTTCTTCATCAATGCTCCATTTTGTGTTTCATATAAGATCCTACAGAGTGAGGGAAATACTGCTTTGCGATTTTGAGGCAAGCTTTAGCAACCTGTTGAATTTCCCATTGAGCACCCTCATGGACCCTAAGAGAAACAAACTTCAGCAAGTTGTGTAAATTCACAGTGCCAAAGTACTGTGTATAAAGGTTTTGTGGTAAGACACCGCGGGCTTGTTCTCGACATACACCAGAAGATAATAAATTATCAAAAAGTTTCAAACACTCTTTGTGGTGCGCCCTCACCATTTCTGAAGCTAGCCCAGATACAGGTAGTCCTGACCTATTGTATTCCACTATAGGATCCACTAGCTCTTCTGTACTAGCTTGCCTATTGCTTTTGTGCTGTGTTCTAAACCGTTTTGGTTCGTAAAACTGAATGTCTACTGAGGTATAGCGTCTGCTAATTTCATTATAGGCCCAAGTACGGTGTCGATGATGCTGGGAACGTATAAATAAAGGCAAAGTGAATTTATAAGTCAACGCACAGTGTTCAAACGGGGAACTGTGATTGTGTTTCATCAGATAATTTATGAGTTTGATGTCTTTTTCGTCGACGTCTTGCTTTTCTGATCCGAAAGAGACCCGCGCAGCATTAACAACTGACAGATCTGTACCCATATGTGAAACGTATTCAACCGCACCTATATCGTCCCCAAATAAGTCAACTTTCATCAGGCCTCCTGTAGACTCCTACTACATAGTTTTCCAAAATCATATAATGAGTTTTGTCTTTCAAGGTTACCTCTTGAATCATAGATTTATCTACAACAATCCTATTGTTATCGAGGTTACCATATCGAAGATGGCGGAACTGCTTATCGCAATCTGCGGCGATGTCAATCACTGATGCTTCAATATATTGATCTTGTTCCGGGCTATAGTCCTCTGGTAAGATTACGCCAGTGGATGTTTCATTCTTTTTTACATGTGGTACAATAAGCAAATGCCTATTTACCGGCTTTAGCATTTCCACTCTAGAGACCATTGATCCTCCCCACAGATCGCTGACACTTGTTCACATAGTCTGTTAAAATTTCCATATCTGTTTCAGATTTGTATAGTCTATACGCTTTTACAGCCAATCTCATTTCTTCTTTTGTAAGCCACCCGTTTTCATTATAGGATTCTCGTAAATCCTTTCGCTGTTCTTTGAATGGCTCCATTGCATCTTCAATGGCAACAAATGTCTTAATGTAATTTGCGAGGTGTTCCTCTTTGGTTAGTAGTCTATCGTCGTTAGAACTCATAATTTATCCTTTCATGTTGAGTTGTAATACAATAATAGTATATTTTATCAGGTTTGTCAAGGGTTTTTAAATAGAAAAACTTTCTCCGCAGCCACAAGTTCTTTTTGCGTTAGGGTTTACAAATTTAAATCCAGACTGATTAAGTTCATCTACAAAGTCAATCTCTGTACCCATAAGATATAGAAAACTTTTTGGGTCAAGATAAATCTCTATGTCCTTATCAGTAATGACCCTATCATTGTCCTTTTGATTATCAAACAATAATTTATAAGTAAAGCCAGAGCACCCGCCGCCCTGTACAGCGGCGCGCACACCTGTCTCCTCTTTTTCTAAAAGCAAGGTTTTCATTTTGTTGGCTGCAGATTCAGTTAAAGTAATCATACAAATTTCACTTCACAAGCGCCTCCGGCGCAAGCAACTTCACCTTTAAGATCCGTATTATCCTCTTCTTCTGTGACCTTAGTAAGATCTATAGATGTCAAGGAACCCAAAAGCGCTTCATATGTCTCTTTCGAACAATCTTCAAAAGGAGCCTGCTTGTAAGTATGGTCTGAGAATGGAAGCACCGACAAACCATTATAACTACTTCTATTCTCCCACATCCACTCTCCCACATCAACCCATTCTGCATCTTTTATTGAGATAGTTGCCGAAATGTTGTGGGTGTTTTGGCCCTTGCGGAAACCTGGTTTTACCCACTCATCTGTTACGTGTTTCACTCTTTTGAGAAGTTGTAGTGCTGATTCTGTCCTTAAAATAGACCCCTCTGGAGCCTTTTGCGGAATAGAAATAACAGCCGTCGTGTGAGGGCTAAAGTATTCATCTTCAATCAGTTCTGGGTGATTTTCAGCTAAGTATGTATAGATTGGTTCATTCTTGCCGACTCGAACGCGTCGAATATAATAATCGTTGTGCCAAGCGTGAATACCTGAAGAGGTACCAAGAGTCAAAGACGTAGTGCCCGCGGGCTTTACACAAGTTGTTCTTGCGGCTGGCTTAATACCCAACAACTCAGCCACTCTAGTATTTTCTTGTTTGACGCAACTTGCCGCTTCTTTCATATCAAGTTCTAACACTGCACCGGAGGCAATACCCGTCATTGAAACTCCAATAAGAGCATCTTTTTCAGTGGTCCTGCGCCAGATGTCGCGAAGATAATGGAAATCTGTATAGCTTGCCTGCAGGGTCCCAATAAAAGTTGCTGCTTTTACACGTTCATTAAGATCTTCTTGGCTTTCCACATTTGAAACATTGACTTCAGTCAAGTTACAAAACTGGTATGGTCGTAAACCAATCTCACAACAAGGGTTCGTGCCCCAGTCCTTATCATTCGAAAAATAGAAACCGGGCTCACCTGCTCCTGATGCTTTCACTCTGTCCCACAAATTCATGAAGTATTCTTTATCAATCTTGTGGCGCAGCAAAACAACAGAATTATTGGCTCTACCTCGTTGTGGATTGGTTTCCCACCAGTTACCTGTTTTTGCAGCAATCATGTCCTCATCATCTGCCGAGAACAAAGAAATGAGAGCAGCCCGACGAATACCACCTGCCAGTACAGCGTCTGCTATATGACAAATCATATCGTGTACTTCGATTGGCGTTAGCTTATCTCCATTTTCCTTCTGTGAAAGCATTCCCTCTAACTTTACCAGGCACTCACGCAGGGGTTGAGGTCCTGGGGCCTTGCCTCCAGAAGTAATGAGAGCAGCACCCTTCGGGCGAATGTCCGTATAGTCAAAACGAAGCCTTGATCCTCCTCTAAAATAAGAATTGACCAGAGTCTTTACAGCATCTGCCCAACCTTCAATAGAGTCATTGACAAGGAACCTTCTTGTACGATTCATGTTTGGTCTAGTAATTTCTGGTAATTTTTCAACGTGATGCTTTTGTACAGAATACCCAACGCCAGTTCCGCCGAGAAGAAGAAACATTGCTTCTCCAAAGCATCTCCAGTCATCGGCTGGCATAAAAGCGCAGTTGAAAATTCTATTTGGGGCTACTTCAATCGGCTTACCACCGAACTGCATTGATCGCATTGATGGTAATACTTTCTTATCAAAAACCATTTTATATGCTTTTCTAATTTGAAGTTCCAACTCTGGAAACTTCTTGAGATGCATGTTCATATTTCTAGTAACAAGTTCATCCCATGTCTCTCTTCTTTTCTCTTTTTCCAAGTACCTTGCGTACTTCATGTGTACTGTGATCTCTGATAATATTTGATTTGATAGCTCCATTAATTTTTTCCTCCTTCTTTTTTAAAAGCCTTATATCTTTCACGAAGACTATTGATCCTCGCTTCTTCACTCTTTTGGACAATATCATTTACTGTTTCACCTGTTTTGGGTAAAACTTTTATACATACATTGCTTGTATCCATGAAAATTGGATACACTAATCCATCTGGACCATTGCGGTTCTTCGCCACGAAGATGCGGCCCTGGTTAGTATTCTTATCTTCTACAGTTCTCGACACTGTAAAGATAAAATCTGCTACAAAGCATTTGTTGAACGCCTCAGAGATTGATTCCATAGTAATCACTTCAGCGTTGATTCCAGATCTGTTGGTTTGCGATGCCGTCCAGACAGGACATTCGCAAATTTGAGCTATTCCTCTAAGCTCTTCGTAAATAGTTTCGAGTTGGTGCCTTTTCTCATCTTTTCTGCTATTTTCTGGTCGAATTAGGTCTCCGTAGTCTACAATGATCATATCTGGGACAAAATTACGCCTTTTTAGCTTCTCAATGTGATTTTTGATTGTTTGGATACTAGCGCTTCTTGTTGGGTATTCTTTGATGATTAGCTTACCATCAATTTCTCTGATTTCGTCGTAAATCTTTTCTTTGAAAACTGCTAGGTTCTTGAGTTCAACACCTGTGATAGCAGCATCATAACGACCACCCACCACAGTATCCGCAAGCTCAAGCGTATAATGAAGAACATTTTTTCCGGACTTAAGAGCTTGAGCGCCGAGATGAACAAGGACCATTGATTTGCCAGCACCAGTAGGAGCAACAACAACGCCAAGCTCGCCTTTCCCAAGACCTCCTTTAGAAATTTCATCAATGTCTCTCCATCCTGTTGTTACAGGGTCTCTGGCTTTTTTTACAAACCTAGCTTCGAAATCCACAAGATAATCATAACCCAAAGTATTGTCTGATCCTAACTTTAGCGCGTCGTCTATAACTTTAGAAACTTCATCAAATGAAGAAGACTTTATTAGCTCTACAGACTTTATTAGGGCTTCTTTGAGTTTTTGTTTTTTACAAAAATCAAGAGCAGTATCTTTAATGAAGTCAGCGCCGGCCGGAAGTTCACCGTTGGCCAACACTCTAGCATAGTAGTCTCTGATCCTCGTCTTGACTGACTCTTGCTCTCCCTCCAAACCTGTTCGTAAGATGGACAGCATAATGTTAGATGTGGGATGGACTCCATACTTTTCTCGATACTCCTTGATCTTTCTAATAAAGACCCGTAAATGCTTTAGTTCTAAAAAGTTCAAATCCAGCACTTCAAACATTTGGTCTGCAAATGTTCTGTCATTTAAGACAAGATGACACATGTCCTCTTGAAATGTTTTCCCGAACTTAGAAAAACTCTTCTTTTCTTGTTCCATTAAGGTTCCTTTGTATGTATGTGACTATAACACAAATCACTGAGAAAAGGAAGTAATAATATGGTTAAATCTTTGTTCCAAATCTGTGGTTGTCACAGTGAGTACTCCATCTTGGAGCATCAGTTTTCTGATTTCCGTTTGATTATAGTGTGGCTTATATTGCTCAAACGTATCGTCGATCCCTTGTTTAGCTTGTATTGATAGCATGGGTGAAGATAGCTGCATAATATCATAATTATTTTCTATTAACTCCTCGTTTTCTAAGATGTTTGTGTACACTTTCTGTTTGTTGTCTGGTTTTTCACATTCAGCGATAACATCAGATAAGTAGTATGTTTTTTCTTCTTTCAGAAAAGAAAATCGTTTTGCAACAGTTTCCATACCCACTCTGGGTACACCCGGTAGATTATCTGAAGAGTCTCCAACAATGGCTCTAGCAAGGGCAAAATTAGTTGGGTGGATACCAAACTTATCCACAACATTGTTCTTATTGAGATACTCTTTTTGAATTGGCCTGTGCAGGATAGTTTTATCATCTAAGAGTTGGATAAAATCTTTATCTGCGGATACAATTACTTTTTGCCACTCTGAAAAAATGGGACTGTTTTTAATGTAAGATATCACATCATCAGCCTCCACAAGCGGCTCCATAAACTGGATTACTGGAGTTTGATTGAAGTATTCGATTACACGCATTTGTTGCCAAACTTTATTTTCTGTAATATCTTCTTCAACCATTCCAACCTGAGACCAGTTGGTTCTCGGTGGTTTTCTTCCACCTTTGTATGACTTGTTCATGCTGCGGCGTTTCTTACTACCGCCCTTACCATCCCAAACAAGAACAAGTAGATCTGGCTTGACCTCTCTTGTCAGCTTGTTGAAGATATTGATAAAAGTGCGAATACCGCCGATTGGAGACCCGTTCGGGTTCTTGCTAGGATCTACTATATATCCGCGGATAAATTGATTGTACGCGTCTACTATCATTACTCTTTTCATTTTAGTTTCTCTTCCATTTATGTAGGGCCAATCCAATGATCAACATACCAACTGCAGTGTAAATAAAATTAGTATCACTTAGTATTCCTTCAAACATATTATTTCCTCCTTTAGATAGAAAAAAGCCCGGCATAGAGCCGGGCTATAAGATCACTCATTAGACGGGGAATCGTCTAACTCGTAAAAATCAGAAGCATTGCCTTCTCTATTACTGAACTTCATAATAACATCTTCGTCCATAATTGTCAAGACAGTTTTTCTGAAATTTTCATCCTGAAGCTTGTCGAGCCATTGCTTACGCTGGAACTTTGTTTCTGTTCCGTCGTCATGAACAATAGCGAACCAAGCACCAGACTGCTTCAGTCGCTCAGAGATTTGGATCGCGTCGAACCAACTTTCCTCATCCTGAACACCTACAGCATCGTCACCCCAAAGAATCTTGAAGTTACAAGTTCGACCGGCTGTCCCGAAACGAGACTTTTCCAGCTTTACTTTCACCTCAGATCCAATGCGGTAACCATTATCATCAACAATAAAACTTGCCTTGGCTTTTCTAGCTGTAAGCCAGATTCGTAGTGAATACGAGTAAGGTAAAGCTTTTCCACCAGGCGTTACGTACGGTGTCGTCATTGCTTGTGCAGGTGTTCTTGCACCCAAGTTTGTCTTTAGTTGGTTCAAAACCAGCAACGTTGCATTAGCATCTGCAATCGGCACAATGAGCTTTGACATACCTTTCGCTAAGATTCTAGGCTTTACGGCCATTGACGACTGAGGGTTGAAGTCACCCTCAATGTCTGATATCGAAGGAGTCAAGGCTAAAGAGTCCCAAATAAACAACCACTTGTTTCCTGTGGCTAGTAACTCTTCGATTGTCTCTAGCACAAATTCTACTGACTCTGCCTGAACATACAAGAGCTTTTCGAGATCGCAATCAGCACGCTCTAAAAAAGAAGGGTCAATAGCTGACTCTGAATCGAAATAAACAACGTCGATCCCCATCTTTTGAGCGTTTGCTGCAATCTTAGCTGCCATAAATGACTTACCAGTTGCCTCAAGCCCTGCAATTTCAGAAACTTTACCAACTGGGATTCCCGCTAATTTGCCCTTACAGACAATAGAATCTAACCATCGAGACCCAGTAGGGATCCACTCATTGACTTCAGTTGGGTTATTATCCTGAAGTGAGTGAGCGACTTCTCTGCCCGCTTTCTTGTTGATGATGCCCTTGATTGCTGAAATGTCAAGGGCGCCTTTTTTTAGTTTGGTTACTTTAGCCATAACCTACCTACTGATTCAACAGGTCGCTGAACGCGGCCTCAACTGAATCTGTCTCGGTGTTGTTGGTACCAAACTTTTCAACCTCTTGATTACCAGTGTCACCAGCCATAAACTGATCAAGGATTGATTGTACCTCTTCAGTTGTTTTTCTTTCGAAGATCTCGTCGAAGTTTGGAATCGTTTCCAAAAGCTCCGCGCAGCGGTCATCGCCGCCAACTGCTTCGTCACAAAGAACAGTCTTTCGAGGACGTGGTCGGATATCCGTGCGAGGGAAGCTAGCTCCGGGGAGCTTACCGTACATTAGCTTTAAATCGTTCCCTGTCTCTGGATCTGTAATGTCTCCATAGTCGGGATCAAGGACGATTGTCAAAAGCTTTTCGTAGGCCATCTTGCCATACCCCCAAACACGGATACCCTCCTGTTCTTCACCTCGGACGAGGACCGGGGAAAAGAATCGTTGCTTTGCAAACATTTCCTTTGCTTGTCTTTTACTTTCTTCTGTGCCTTCGTTCCACAGTTTATTTGCAAAGTTGCATACAGGACAATCATCTCCAAAGTTTCTCTTTGGGCAAAGAAATGACTGGCCGCCAACTCCATAGTGAAAAAAGCGTTCCTTGAACGGATCGCCATCTGGTGTCGAAACAATACGGATATTGCTCTCTCCATCTTCAGGTCTCCAGAAGTTTTTCTTCCCTCCTTCGCCCTTTCCATTAAGTTTATCTAACTTCGCTTTCATCGCGTCTAAATTAAGTGCCACTATAATACCTCCTATTGGTTTGTTGTTTTTTTGCACACTCTCGGCTATAGCAGGTCAGCGAATATCCTGACCAACTGTTTATATAATATCTTATTTTTTATTCTGTGTCAAGTTTTATTTGCTGAATTTTTGGAGAAAATAATTCCACATAAATGTAGTCATCTTCATATTGTGTTGGATAGATCCCGAAGGAGACCTTTCTTTCTTCAGTGATTTTTGATTTTACATTATTTGTTATTTTTCTAAACAAATTTTCTTCTGTCCTGAGCTTCTCTTCATTTATACCATAATAATACACCATTTCAACTTGATTTTCAAGAGGAAAAAACAACTTTTCTGATTCTCCTATTGATCCCAGTCCAATGGTCGTGATTCTGCAAGATTCTTTTGGTCTTTTGAATGTTGATGTTATAGGCTTTGTATTCTTGAACACATCCATCATGTAATAAGTTGACGTAAATACATGATTTATTTGATTGTAATAATCAAATACATTTGTCGATCCAGCTAAATCTTCTAAGATGATGTTAGACACCAAGCATATCTTATCAAATAAGCCACTTCGAGTAAAGTTTTGTAATATCCCCATAACAGAACGCTCATGTAAGACTTTTGTATCAGATAGTACATCTGTTTCGGGAACAAAATAAACAATATCCATTTTTATGTCTTTTTTATGCAAATGCTCTAATGCGCGCAAGGTCAATCCGGTTGAATCTGATGCTCCGCACAAAAAAACTGTACAATGGTCATTTATTTTATCTAACCACTTATGAAGCCGTGACAGATCCATGGATTCATACTCTTCAGGGCCCTGCTGTACTGGTAGGCTAAACTTGAATTTAGAAGTTTTATTATTTTCGTTTGAAATGTAGTAGCATTCATACGTAGGGTATTCTGAAAGTTGTTGCACCACATTGCAGCCTGCAGTTCCTATGCCTAAAAGTTTTTTCAAAGATTCAGCTCCTTTAAGTTAGAGAATGTTTTGCCAACCTTGCATGTGCTGGTAAAATTACCCCATCGCGTTTTCTCAAATTGCGATTTGATATCTCGTAGCATTATAACATCTTCTTGGCACATGTCAAGTATAATTGAGTCATGGAGTGTAAATGCTATGGTAGATTTTTTACCTTTGAGCATTTTTTGAATTTTATATGCGTTTTCCAATACTTGGTCCGACGTTGTTGATTGTAGTAGATAGTTTTGTGCTTTTCTTTCCTCCACCACTAGTTTACGACCAAATGGCGTTGTAAGGACGCGGTCTTCAGAAAAGTAAAAATCTCGAAAAATTGTCCGCGAAAAAATTTGGTCAAATCGACTTTTTGAGTTCGAAGGATTATACAGCCAGGCGAACAACTCTATCTTGGCCTGAGACCTCTGAATATTATTTTGAAATACATTTTTCACTACCCATTCGTGTATATCTCCTTGAGGCTGTTCTTTTCCAGACAGTGCCATTAGCATTCTGACCTCTGCGGCATTTAGATCTAGTTCTACAAACGCATCGTTTTGAGGTCTTAATAATTGTCTCTGTTCTTTCTTTAAAGTTAGAACCGGAATTGAATCTCTTCTTGTTGTTAGCCTGCCGGTGGCTGAGCCAAAGATGTTGTATAACACTCTTCCTTTCCTATTTCCAAACTGTACAGTCTGTCTTGCAATGTTTGATGTCAAGACATGTATTTTATGCAGAATCTCATAATCCTCTTCTTTTTTTGTCGTCTTATAGAGATTCTCCAGGGCTTGCTGTTTTATCTGAAACCACTTCACTAGTTGATGCTCTGGTAATAGATCGAAAAAACACTGATCCTGTAGACTTACCTTTGCAGATATAGCTGCTTTTTGGTGTGCCTGCATTTTTTTACTGTATAAGATAAAGGCTTCAGGATCTTGACAGTACGGAGACAAATCCTCTTCTTTCACAGAAAGAAAAAGATAGTGAAAATTTTCATCTTCTAACAAGGGCGAGTGTTTCCAAGCTAGCGTATACTGATTCGCAGTTGATTCTACGTCATCAAATAAAAAAGTATTGTTATGAAATATGCCGCGGCAGTTATCTTTTATATCTAGAGTTTGAAGAATCACATAAAATCCTTTATGGTTATGTTTTGATAGGAGTTTATTCCTTTTTTATTTTCGTATATTGTTTTTAGATATTCTGAAGTATACAATCCAATTTTCCCTAAAGCCGGCTTTACACTGTAACCATTTTTATTATATTTTACACCATATATATCTTGTAAGTCAAGAACTAATTGCTTTCTTTCTGATAATTCATCAGGCGTAATATTTATCCCTAGTTCTTTGTGTCTTATTTCGACCAATTCTTGTATCCACCAAGAGACATCATACTTAGCTTCTATTTGTGGACGTAGTTTAAGAGTTCTCTTAGTCTCTAAGGATGTTGAATCTGTTTGGGCCTTTTCGAAAAAAGGATTCTGATCGACAAACTCGTTGTAAAGACCAGTAAAAAATCTCTGTATACTATCCAAATCATCATAGTGAGTTTTAGTTCTGAAAAGTCTAGAGAGTATATTTTCTGTGCTTGTATCTCTAAAATATTTTAAAATGTGATTTTGCATAACTGAGGATTCAAGGTTGGCTATCAATCTTGCTGGATAGTTTTTGTCCACGTAAAAGCCAGCTTGATTTGCGACATCAGCATAACACTTAAATTCCTTTGTTTGTACAATCTTACCTTTTGTAAAATCTTGATCATAGGGCTGGTTTGATAGTTCTATACATAAACCAGAAACATTGATAGGACAATCTAAAGAAAGAAGAAACCCTGATTTTGTTATGGGCGCAAGTTTTAATTGTGTATATAATTCTTGTCGACAATGCTTCATAAAATCACCGAAGTTGTAAATACTACGCTGGACAGAAGTGATTCTAGACAGCAAAGACTCTGCTATACGTGTTATATACTCTGAATAAGAAGCTTGAAAATCTACGTGAGCTTTCTTAGGTACCAAATTTTCCAAAAAAGGAGGAAAACTAATCGATGTTTCTTGTACTATTGAAAGGTAAGAGTCTCTAAACTGATTGAATGCGCTTACAGCAAAAGATACAGCATAAAGATTAGGGTTTGCATAATCACCAAAATTTGACATGGTGGAATCTTTGTCTTCCGCCAATAACACTACAGGCTCAAAGTCAGCATTATACAATCCATAGTTTGGCTTTTCATACCAAAGGTCTATGAAATCTACTTCTGGAATATCCATGTTTTGTTTGTACTTTTTTCTTTCCATGAATGCCAACCTAGAGGGTAAACCATTACTTCCTAAAAAATCCATTAGTTACTAGCCTCCGTTTTTATGCTTATACTATTATTTTCACCAACTGAGACTGTAATATTAGGTGCCCCACTGCGGCGCCTTACTAGATATTCTCTACCTTGATTCACAACTCTCCTTGATGAAGTGTTGTTTTCTGCAAAACCATTTGTCAATTCTGCTCTAATGATGTCATTCTTTTCATCTTCAGTGAGCAAGGTTGAAGATCTTATAACATCATAATCTGAAGATTTTTTGCTTTCATAATTTGGTGCGTCATAAGATGGAGCATCATCTGTAGATTTAGACTCAGGATTTTGATCAGGTGCTTTAGGTTTACTCTGGGTTATCTCCGCCAGGAATGAAGAGTCAGAATCTGCCCAAGAAACATAAGATGTTGACAAGCTAGTTGAGAATGCTGACCCATTAAAATTTGTACTTACAGTTATAACCTGGTAATAACCTCCCAGGCCCAATCTAAATGCTGCAGAATTTTTAGACCTGGGGTCTCCAAATCCAATACTAGAAGGGTTCAGATAAATCATCATACCGGGGAGGAAAAAATTGTTACCAAACATTTCAATATTTGCAGTGTACGGCATCTTTAATTCATCGTATAAAGATACAGACTCTAACATCAGCGACTCTTTCCTGCCGGGAATATCGTATTTACTAAATGACACATTCTTCAGCATGCCTCTATTTTTACCTATTTGCAAGTGGTAGATTCCATCTCTAGCGTCTTTTTTTGCATCACCCGAAAGACCCGATGGTGAATCTTCAGTTGCCTCTGAATATACTATATAATAATCATGGTCATCAGCAGATCGAGTACTGGTGCCAGCCTTATGAAAGTCTGGTAAGTCATCAATGTCTATCACATCTTTTTTGCCTTGTAGTTTGTTTGATTTTGGACCTGTGACCAACAAAGATCTTATGGCAATGTTTGAAGACATAGTAGGTACATCTTCAGAAATATTAGAAGAAAGCGCTTTCGCGATTAGCTTACAACACAAGTCATCTAGAAAACTTTTTACAGAGAACTTATTTTTTGACATTTGTTCTATTTCATCGAAAAAATGTTTACCTAGTATACTCAACTCTATGGGTACATCAGCAATATTAATGACCTTAACACCATTTGGGGTATTTATTGGCACTGTCGAAAAAAGAATTTTCATAGACTTCAGCGAAAGAAGTGATTTCTGAAGCTGCTCTATGTGCGATTTCCGATCCAGGCCCTGCATTGCTTGATCACGGGCCTTAGTTATGGCAAAATCTAAATTTCTCATAATGTTAAAAGAGATGGACTCTACGACATCACCAACATAAACATAGCTAATAGATTTATTTTTCTGGCGGTATCTATACAGTTCGTCAAGTTCTTTCAGGTCCTTGTTGATATCTTGTCTCGCCCTAAGGGTCTCATCCGCTAGCTCTTTTGATTGTGATACAAGGGTGCTGGTATCTTGAGACCCAAAGCCGCCAGTCAAATCGAAGTTTCCAAGACTTGTGGCAGTGCCTCCGCTGCCGCCGGCGGATGGGCTACTAAGATTTATTTTTTGCTCCAGTACCTTTTGCGTTTTAGCTTCAAGAGCAGCTTGAATCTTGATCTGCTCTAGAGATCTGCCAAACTGTTTCTCTTCTTTTTTAGCGACTTGATTTTCTAGCATTTTTGCGGCCGCATCTGTTTGCGCGGTGAGCTTGTCAGAATCTTGAAACATTCTGAATGCGGACATGTCCAGAGAGCTAAGACTCATATCGTGTATTCTTTGCTTTGAGCTTTTTGGATTTTTATCATCAGTTAGATAAGTAAATATTCTTCTTAGTTTTGATACAAGGCGCGCGCGGGATGCCCTTTGTTGTTCTTCTTTTTCTTCTTCAGAAATATCGTCTGGTTTTTTGTCTTTTTTTGCTCCAGATTTGAAGCCGGCTAGTATTACCAAATCTGATGGTTCCCTCATTACATCATACATACTATCATGCAAGGCGCCCTCCAGTCTACCAATGTAACTAATATCTATGGTGGCTGTACCATCTTGATTTACATTTATAGAGTGATCATAAAGTGTCATCCTGATGGTTACATTTGTTTTTCTAATTGCTTCTTTTTCGGCCGCTGTAAATATGTTACTTCTTTCTGGGAAACTGTAACCCATCCTCATAGCTATCTCGAAACTACTAGCATCCTTAGTCTGCTCTGAAGACACCTCTTTTGAGACACCGGAGCTTACTGATTTAGACGATCTTCTGGATATGGTAAATAAGTCTGCTAACTTTGCAAAACCAGGAGGTACTTCTTTGAAAATGTTTTCTAAATTATCAACAAAAATGCTTAGATTGCAATCTATTTGCTTATCAAAAGAAAAGGGATTGTTTCCTGTGTACTGTACAGACATGCTCTTTATGCCGGATGCACCGATGCCTGTTCCGGGACCTAGCATGCTTTCTCTTGTTACCCTTTCTGCTGCTATGGGAAAATAAAATGGTATATAATTCGAGTTTTGTACCTTGTACAGGGTTAGACTTGGTTGTAAAGAAGATAGCTTATGTGTTTCTAGGTCTAGAAAATGCCTGTAAGCATTTACATTCTTTGGCTTGTATAGCTTTGATACAAAACTTATCGGAGTATAGTCTCCGTCAATTTTATATACCCCAATTGAATTCTTTATAAGATCGTTATTTATTCTTGATCCGTTTTTTGTATCAGATTTGGCTCTTCTGTTTTTTGCATACTTTTCGTATACAACATAACCCTGGTCATTGAATTTTCTTGTCTTTATGCTAGCCATTTTCTCTTTCTGCGTAATACAACACTTCTTCTAAGGGTAGAGGAATGTGTACAGTATCTCCTATATTGTACAAATTGTCAATAGGTTTTTTATTGAACCAGCCAATGACCCACCAGTAACTTGTGTCTCCATAATATTCATGCGCCAATTTAGAAAGACTATCACTAACAGTAAATATATGATCAATGATGTCAAGGTCTTTCATCTCAGAAGAAGTTATTTTTCCAAACTTCATTTTCGATAAGTGTCTAAAAGATTTTATACCCCTTTCTTTGAGAAAGGATTTATACAACTTATTTTCATTTATAAAAATATCTCTATTCTGGTTCCTGTCTACCATACTAGTCTTCTCCTGTTATGATGTCCTGGCGAGCGGAATTGACATCAGGGTTACTGGTGTTTTGAGTATTTTCTGGTATTGATTGGTTTTTTGTATAAGGGAATCTTCTTGTAATAAACCTGTTTCTTTCAAACCCTAATTCGTGTTCATGTTGTGGGTCAAAATTGAAAGAAACATTAAAGTGTTTTGCCAAAATTTCTTCATCATCAATAAAAAATCCGACTTCACGATTTGGATCAAAAGTTAAGCCGCTGATACACCCAAGCAAACCTCTCTCAAAATTATCACCTGAGTTGTTAGTTATCAAATTCATGAATTGCACTCTCAACAGAGGTGGTGCTGCTAAGGTCCTACCTTTACCCAGCCTACCTGTGAGAGGTGCTGAATAAACGGGATACAACATTTGTATAAACTTACTATAGTTTGCCATATTATTACGTGCTTCAGCTAATGAGGGTGATAGAACGTCAAATCCGATGGCGATGGTTCTTGTCGTTCCGTTATATGTTTGAATTGGATCCATACGGCCATAGACAGACTCCGGAGTCCACCCGACACTGTACTGGTCACTAAAATTTGTTAGAAACGCTGGGAACTCTACTCGCAGATCTGTAGAGACGCTGTGTATTTTTATAACTGTCTTTGATCCTTTTGCTACGTCGTTGAATGATATCATTTACCGTATGTCTCCCCTAGTTTAAGTTTTTTATTTAGTATATCAGTGCTTTCATTCTTAGTTTGCATGGTCCCCTGCATCTGGCCCATTGGAGTATTTATAGTGATAGACAATCCACTGCTAAGATTTTTATTCAATTTATCCAATTCTTTGGTATTCTTTTTAGTTTCAACTGTTACACCGCTCAAGTCACTGGTATCGCCCCGGGGCTGATCTTTGAACCCACCAATCGGTACCAGATTTGATATTACCTTTCTTATTGCTTGAGCCGTGCCTTTCACGAGATTTGCAGCTGTCTGTCTGGGTTGATCTTCCATACCTAACGCCGCGCGTCGTCGGTCGATGTCCTGTTGTTCCCCTCTGGTTAGCTTCATTTCATTTCGCAACTTATCAAGAATGCTTGTAAGGTCTTGGGATTTAAGTGCAGCACTTATTGCTTCTTTGTCTAAATTTACGGCCCCAGCCGAAATTTTACTCATTACACTGAGTAGTTTTTTTTGTGTTTCGGGGTTGAAACCGGCTCTCGTACCGGCAGCGACCACCCTCTCTGTCAGAGTGGTGAGATTTTTAACGCTGGTATCAGTGACACCAAATAGCGCTTTAATCTCGTTTGTAAGTGCCATCTGGGTTTGAGATTGCATCTCCACTAGAAACCTTGTCGACTCGGGACGAAATGCATCAAAAGATTTTTTTAGATCCTCGATACTGGTTGTATTATCTTGTAGTGCTTCTGTGGTAAGTCTTTGTGCTTTTGTCCTTGGGTCTTCTTTTCCCTTCATAACCTCTTCAACAGTGGCTTTTCCCGACAATAATCTTCTTGTTTCATCTGGTGTTAGCCCTAAACCGTCGGCTACTGCTTTTAGCTGGAACTTGTTTTGCTTAAGTGCTTCAACATTTACATTCTTTTTAACACCTGCAATGATTGTTTCCACGCGGTCGGCTTCTGATTTACCCAATAAATCAATTGAATTGAAGACAGACTTTCCTAATATAGCATTTAGACGACCAGCTTTTTCAGAAGATCCCTGAAACGTATCCATAGATTCACCAAAAGCTTGTGTCAAGCTGGAAAAAGAAACACCAGTCTGCGATGATGTAGCTTGTAATCTCTTGAAAACATCCATTATCTTTGTGGAATCATACAATAAACTTTGTTGTGCGTTTCTAAAATTTTCAGCAATCTGACTAGCTTGACCTGGAAATTTACTTACAATACCACCCAGCTGAGCAGTAAGCCTTGTTAGTTCTTCTTGGTTGGCGCCGAAAGAAAGTGTTGCTGTATCCATGATGCCTGCCATAGTGTCAGTGTTAACACCAAAAGCTTTCATTGTCATGGCTGCATCTACTAGTTTTGCTGACGCTTCAGCTGTAAAGAATGAGAAAGACTGCATGCTACTACCTAGCTCATTAAGAGTTTGCATACCTTCTGCGGTTGTGCCAAATAAAGATCTTGACGCTTCCTCAACATCTTGAAATTGATCTATAAGATCTGTTGATGCCACACCTATTGATCTAAGGAGTTCTAATCTTGTTTGATTTCTTTTTTCCATGTCGTCAGGAATTCCTGCAACAGAAGAGAATGGGTTTGCAGAAACGCCCGAGGTACCTAGGACCTTGCTCATTCCTGCCTTGAAAGCAGTAAGGTCTTTTCCTTTGAGCTTTTTAATTTCATCCAGCAGATCTGTGACTATAGACATTTTAGACAAACTCCTACGATACTAATTATCATAAAAAGTATTTTATTGCTTGTTTCTTTCTTCTAGGACTTGTAAGTTTTTTTCTACAAACCAAGTTCTGAGTCCCACAGGTAAGGAGTAGCATTCACTAAAAGAAAAATGTCCATAATGCATAAGGAAAAATATTTCCTCATACACTGAGTTTTTCATATACTCAGACGTCAGGCCAAAAGAAGCCCAACGAAAAGGGCACCTCGCTTTCCGATTCCTCTCCGCAGGAACCGCAAGCGACTAATTGCTTAGTGGATACATCTGGTGACAAATTATTGCAAACATTTCGAATCTTTCTAGAATCAATTGCTGGTAGCACTTCAAATAATTGATTTAGTTGTGTCATATCTGTCACCCCGTTTACAGACACAACTGCAAGCCTAAAAAGATTTATAGTTTTATTGTTAGAAAGGCCCAAAGATTCTGCTTTTTCACTTTGCTTTTTTAGATACTCTTCGTGTTCAGCTGTTAAGATTCTGACAGCTGTTTCCATTTTGGACTTTGGCAACTCAAACTTAAAAAACCCAGAGGATTCTTCATATTCAACTCCCTTTGGCAACTCATGAACACTTTCTATTTTTGACAAGTCAAATGTGAACTCGGTGACCTTTCCACAGTGCTCGCAAAGCTTTTTAGTCTTATATTCGTTTCCATACCCAGTGCATCTAGCTGCTAAAAGTATTGCATTTCTATCGCCGGCAAGAAAATGGCTTGGGTTTATCGACTTATCTACGATAATCATTTTCAACAACCTAGTGAACATTGAACCATCAACCAAATATTGTTGATTTGAAAGCAGGTCCTCTTCTCTCGCGGTGAGGTGCTTGATTTCAATTTCAGAAACTCCATGCAAGGAAGATCCTTCTTCATAAAATCGGCCGCCGGATGGTAGTTTTACAACTTCCGTCGCGGCGACCAAATCTATGTTGAAAGGGTTTGCCATTTGTTGCATAGGCGGAATACCTGGTGCATTGGGTGGTTGTGGTATGTTGTGGTTGACAGAAGTTCTTTTAGAATTTCTTGACATTATTTCCTCTTTTCATTTATGTTGTAGTTGGCGTATTTATAGACCATGTTCTAGCATCAGTTCTTTCTGGTATACTCAAAAATGCCCAGTCATACTTCAAAGTGATACCAATCTTAACTAATTCATCGGAGCCATATGTAAGTTGGCCAAAGTCAACACCGGTCAGTTGCGGGTTGTTGATTGTCCATTCTTCCAACACACTCTCTGTTTGGTCTCCGGTGTTAGCACCGAATTGTACAAGCTTTATTTGACCACCTAGTGAATCAACCATTGCTTTCTTAGAGATAGTCTTAGGAAAACCTGCTTGTGAAGTGTATTGATCTGGTACAACATAACCTGCAGCTTCTAAAATTTTTACCAGGGATGCTGCCGAGTCAGGCTGTACGGGATCTACTATGCTAAAGGTAACGTCTGTCCAGGTTACTTTTCCAGGATAGTAAAATTCATAATTTAAGAATGTATGAGCTTGAGAAGCTATATTGAAACCAGGTTTCTTTACATCTGTTACGATAAACTGTGGCATACCAGACAAATACAAAAGCCATCTAAACTGTCTTTTGGGCTCTATACTTGCTTGGTTCCAGAACTGTGAATTTGTAGGCATATTATATTGTCTCCCTAATATTATATATCATGTTAAAAGCTTTTTTCAAAGATTAATCTTCAAAAGAAGCGCCTGTGTTTGTTATAACGAAATCAACTGCAATAAACTCAATAGCTCTGGCTGGCTTTAGGAAAATCTTAGCATACATGACATTTCGATCAATAAGATCTGGTGTTGTTGTAGTCTCATCTAAAATGACCTTATAGTCAGACAAGCCAAGCCTAGTCTGTACGCTCTGCAAGAACGGATTCACTTGGCCTAAGAAACGGTTCCAGGTAGCCGGAACGTTCTGGTCAAAAAGAAGCCCATTAGCAATTCTGGAAACTTCCTTCTTTATAAAAATAAGTAATCTACGGACATTGATGCGATCAAGTGCAGATTGTGTTGTTTGTAAAGTCTTCTGTCCAAATACCACGATACCTTCTGTAACAAATGATGCAATTGGATTGATATTTGCCACATAAAGCTCATCTCTCTGTTTCGAAAGCAACTGTTCAGATACTTGAAGGACTGGCAAACCGGCATTACCTTCGTTAAGTCCGCCTCTGTTAAACCCAGCTGGCGCAAACCAAACTTCCTCTCTCTCTTCTGTGTAAGCCAAGATGCCCAAAGCTACAACTGAAGGTGGTACCCATACATCTGACGTGTTCTCTGTATCTCTAATCTTAACCCATGGATAATAAGATGCACCATAGGAAGAATTTATCTGCCTAGCTTTCAACGCGGTGGCTGCTGCCTTGGGTGTGGTTCCAATTCTATCTTGGAAGTTTTCACAACGAGTTTCATGAGGTGGCTTATAAACATTTGGTAGGTCGATGATAGCCATCGAGTCTGCGCGTGCCTCGCATTTTTGAACCAGTTTCAAAGTGAGGGCCTCTGTGGTAATGCCGGGCAGAACTGCTAAATTATGCTCGATCACTTCAGGGTCCTTAATGAGTTCAATTGCTCTATCTACAGAAGCGAACGCATAACTGTTTGATGTTGTCTTTCCTGCCATAACATTATTGTTGAAAGGGTCTGCTTCGATAACATTGACGCCATCAAAGCCACCAACTAGTGGCATTTGGAACTTGTCAAACCCTAACTCAAGCAGTGTTTGCACTGAGCCTGTCTGAGTGTATGCTTTGTTAGTGTCCGACTTTCTTGATCCCGATAGGAAAAAAGCGTCTGTTACGTTCGCTGTTGACAAACTAGCTAGGCCACTACCCTTTAGAACAACTTCATCTAAAGAAAACACAAATGAGTGTTGCATGTTACTTCCAGAAAGACCTGAAGTCTGTAGACCTGTTAAGCCTTCTGGCATCTTTCTAATGTAATCTATGTAGCCAGGGTCAACCTTGGAAGTGATGGTTCCTGATGAATCTTTCTTATAAATTGCTGCTCCGAAGGGCTCCTCACCCCTAACGGATGCCGACACAACAAAAGGAAGTGCTGGCCAGTTTACTGTCAATCCACCGGTGCGACGAGCGGCGGATCCGACTGTGTTTGCCGGAATTGCAAGTGTCGACTCTAAGAAAGACCCCGAGAAAGCTGATTGAGTTCCGCCGGCGGCTTTGATGCCTATAGTGCAAGGACTAGGTATTACGGGCCCAAAAAAGCCAAATGGAATCTTGGACGGGTTTACTAAACCATTGTCAACATCTGCTTTCATGTCCATTCTAATGTATCTTGACTGATTAGGATAGTTGCCGTACACCTTATTTCTTTTCTCTGAAGCTGACCATACTTGGTACTGATCCCCAACTTGTCTTGCTACATAATTTTGTGAGTTTGGATTGAGATTACACCCAACAAAACTTTCAACTACCTCGACTCTTGTTCCGTAAATTCTCTTTACAACAACAGTAAATGAGCCATAAGGATCTGTATCGCCATCTTCAGGAATCCTTATATCTTCAATACCTACGACTATTTCTTTGGATGCGTTTTCACCTTCATGAAGTGCCTTTACTCTAAAAAGTTTTTGTTGATTTTTTGCATGATAAACAGCTCTATTTCCAGAGTCTTGTGCAAAAACCCATCCCGATTGAGCTTCACCTAGTTCGTGGGAAAAATCCCCCATGTCTATAGTATTATCTTTTCTCAGTCTAGAAATAAAGCCGAATAAAGGACCAGAAGGTACAGATTCTTCAAAAGTTTCCCCTAGCCAGTATTTGTGAGCCACTGTGCCAGATGTTGGATAAGAGATTCTATTATTAGTTGCAATTGGATTTGTATTTAGTGCTTTTCGAATATAATCCCTATTAGCAGTATTGAAAGAAATTTTTCTCTCAGAAATTGAACCGCTTGCATCACCACATAAATGTACTGTAAACGTGCTATCACTATTTTCCTTGAATATAATATCGTTACGTCCTGTCAATGTTGACCCTGTTAAGTCAGTACCAGATAATGAAGCCGTAAAGTCTGTTTCTCCATAAAATATTGCTGCAAGGGTCGACCCAGAAAAAGCTCTCTGATCAGATCCTGATTGCATAACAAAAAGACCCCAAGCCTGATGCGCAGTCCAACCGGCGGCGCCGGCATCCGTAGCATTATCTCCGGTGACACCCAGCAATCTAACCACTGTTACCGGGGAATCGATATCTGCAGCCATGTAAGCCTTAGCTGCATAGTGGGCATATGCTGGCGCTAGAAGACCATTGCCTTCTCTCCAGGTGTCATCTCCTTGTCCACCGGGAACAGGCTCCCCAAAAATTTCTACAAAATCTGCATATGAATTTACAGTGACCGGTTTCATTGCCGGACCTTTTCTGGTTCTTCCTATTACTACAGGTCCGATTGGTCCTGGTAGTTTTGGTAACTGGGAGTTATCAATCTCTTTTAGAAAAACTCCGGGAGAAACGAATTTAAATTTTCTGGCTGCCATGTTATAAGGTCTCCTTGAATATTGAACAATAGTAAAAAATTATTATTTTACTTAGTAAATAGTTTTTCTTCCAGCTAAAGGAATAATAAAAGGAAAGCCCGGTGAAAACCGGGCTTTTTGGTGAGATGAATAGGTGGGATATATTATTTCTGTACATAGCGGACAATAAGAACATCGTCCGAATCAAGTGCGTCTGCCATAAGAACCTTTGTAGGAGCTGTATAGCTATCCAGTCTATAGTCAAAAATCGAGTTTCCGCCGGAACCAAGATTAGCAGAACCGGAACGTGTCTGCAATAGACCGTTCAAGAATACCATCAAAGAACCAGACAATACTGGGCCATCGAGTGAAGCAGTATGTGCATGACCTGTCAAAGAAGAAGACATAAAAGATTCCTCTTTCTGTACAATGTGAAGCTTACCTTGGTGTACCTGTAAGCCGCCTCTTGTACCAGCAGCACCGGTGATGTGCTGTATAAGGTCAGTTACGCTTTCTTTCTTAACGTAGTTGTTGTCACTGTCTTGTACAAGTAAGAAGTGGGTGCTATCGTTTGAATCAAGTGCCATACCGTCAAGGTTCAATAATTCAATCTGATTTGATCGGAACTTAGTATTCTGATTACCCACATCAAGTGCGCCACTGACAACAATAGCATCAGCACCACTGTCACCAAGATTTGCACCTCCAAGAACTGTCAAGGCTCCGTCTACATTTACTGCAGCACCGAAGTCAGCTGTACCACCGATATCAAGACCACCAGAGCCAGAAATTAGACCCTTAGCAGTAATGACGCTCGGTGTGAAGAAACCCAAAGAAGCAGATACTGCACCGGCTGACGCTGTAATGCCAGCTGTACTTCTAACAAGAAGTCTACCAGACAAGGTTGATGCACCAGCAACTGTCAAGACACCAGAACCAGAAATCGGTCCTGCGGAAGCTGTAATACCAGCTGTGCTTCTAACAAGAAGTCTGCCAGATAATGTCGATGCACCTGCAACTGTTAGGATACCAGAGCCAGAAATCGGACCAGCAGAAGCTGTAATACCGCCTGTTCCATTTACCAAAACAGTTCCAGCTGTTGTAACATTACCAGAACCAGAAAGTGGTCCGTCCAGTCTGAGACCTAGGTTACCAGAGATAAATGTACCAAGACCACCAGAAAGAGCAAGTCTTGCTGTTGTCTTCATCTTCATTGTGTGAGCTTCACCAGAATCGGTGTACACTTCAATCTCACCAGCCTTGAAGCCATTGTTGTGATACTCTACACTTTGTCCTGTGCCAGATGGTGTGCTAAGTACCAAAGCCGTGCTGTTGAGAGTAATTCTGTGATGTTCGCCGGTTCTACCAAGACGGAAAGTTTCTGAACCAGTTGGTTCAAGTGCAGACGCCTTGAGTCCGTTTGTGCTTGGGTTGTACATCAAAGAGCCACTGTTGATGAAGAATGATCCTGCAGAAGCTGCGCCTGAAGCGAAAGTCAACTGAAGATCAAGATCGTTTTTTGCCGCGGCAACAACTTCTGCACCAACACCAGTGAGGCCGGAACCATCACCATGGAACGTAGATGCAGATACTGGGTATGCAGAGAAAGAAATGTTTCCAGTTGCTCCAGCAGAAGCTGTTCCGACATTTGCAAAAACGAATCTATCTGTGCTTTCATCCCAAAGCATAGCAGCGTTTGCGCTATCACCACGCTCAAAGATAAAACCTTGATCATTTACAGGTGTACCTGTAGCACCCGAACTCAAAAGTACCAATGCATCTTTTACTGCAAGGTGTGTGCTGTCAATCACAGTTGTAGTACCATTTATTGTAAGGTTACCTGCAACTGTTGCATTACCACCAATCAAAAGATTGCCAGAGCCAGAAATATTACTCTTACCGACTATTGCACCGGTTACCGCAAGTGCTGATTTGAATACACCCTGTCCACCCATCAAAAGATTTGATGAACCAGAAATAATACCACCGTTCAAGCCATCGTTAAGCAAAATAGCTGTCTCGCCGGTGTTGCTTGGATTCTTCAACTTAATATCAGCTGTGCTTGCATCGTACAAGAATATTCCGGTGCTACTGCCGCCACCAAACTCGATGTCACCATTCTCGCGAGCGGCGAAGATATCTTGATTAGAGTTGTTTGTTACTCTAAAAAGCTCATTAGCAGTAAGTTTGAACTGACCAGTACCTTCTACAAGAACAGAGTTATCTGTAGCTGAAGCTTTAGAACGAGCATTAACAGTCAATGTTTCGCCAAGAACTGTTGCTCCACCGATGCTGAGTGCACCAGAGCCTGAGATTGCTGAAGAAGCCTTGATTCCACCGGTGACGTTTAGTTCCGATGCTTTTATTTGTACATAGCCCTTAGTAATGATCAAGTTATCATCAACTGTTGCAGAGCCGGCAATTGTAAGGTCGCTAGAACCAGAAATAGCTGATGATGCTTTGATGCCACCTGTAACGTTTAGTTCAGATGCTTTGATTTGTACATAACCCTTGGTAACGATCAAGTTGTCATCAACAGTTGCGCTGCCAGCGATTGTAAGGTCGTCAGAACCAGAAATAGCTGATGATGCTTTGATGCCACCGGTGACATTTAGTTCGGATGCCTTAATCTGTACAAAACCCTTTGTAAGAACCAAGTTATCATCGATGGTTGCATTACCTGCTATTGTAAGATCTCCAGATCCAGAAAGGTTTACACCCTTCAACATATCTGTCGATGGATTATACTTAAGACCGGCGTCGACTGCTAGGCCGATATCAGCATTATCCGAAGGACTAACAAAGGTCACTCTCATGTCCGAGTTGTCCGAAGAAGCGGTAACTGATACGAGACCGCCAAAGTATTCTGCCATTTGTGAAGCAGATACATGATAGGTTGTTCCGTTAGACTTGTCTTCGATCAAGAAGAGGTCATCTGCTGCAACTGTTCTATCTTTAAATGAGTTTGTACTTCCTGAAATTTGTATGGAAGTACTTGCTACCAAATCTGTGGTAGTGAGTGTTGCTAATTGTGAATTACTTAATTTTGTTCTAGCCACGTTTATTCCTCCTAAACCAGCGTATTCGCTGAATCGTGTTGTGTTTATTGTAATTGTTGTCCCTGAAGCTGACCAATATGTACTTGGGAGCTGATACCACTGAGTGTAATCACCGTCGTGAGAATCTCTCTTCCAAATTGTTAGGTCAGCAGGAGCTGAATCTAACTCAAACTGAACTTGAACTGCTGAATTGAACTCTGTACCGTGAGGTGTCAATCTAACTATATCACCAACAAAGTGAGCGCCGGCAGAACCCGCCTCTTTCTTTATTGCTGTTAAGTTTTGTGCCTTTATTGAGGCATCTGAAATTACCGCTGCAGTAAGACTGGTATTACCGTCTAGATCTCCCGATCCAATAGTTACTGTTATTGTTGGTGAATTTTCAGTGCCGCCGGCCTTAACCGTGCCGCCACCAGCACCAACAGTTTCTGTAACACTGTCTGCAATTGATGGGTTTGCGCTAATTCCTGACAACCTTCTCCAAGCATAGACTCCGTCAGCCGTGGTGTTTCTGCTGGTACCAGTAGTACTAAACGAATCTTCTAAACTGGCATCGCTAGTACCTGCAGGGTCAGCCGATGACGTAAAATAACCATTATCTGCTAAAATACCAGCAGGTGTTATAGCAAAAGACGGGCTGCCGACGCTGACACCGCGGTGCGCACCAACGACACTTAATTTCCAACCTGATGATCCAGACTCTAAACATTGGATTACACCATTTCTGCAGCTGGCGCCTGAACCGTTGCCAATCGATCCAAAGAATATTCTGTCCTGACTACCATTTGGATCTATATGTTGGTTGGTAAAAGCAGCACCCATAGTTCTAACACTAGATGTAATAACTGTACCATCAGTATAAGAACCAATTCCGGCGGCGTTGTCGGCGCGGACTGTGTGGTTGAAGAAGCCTTGACTGGAAGAGTCAAAGTATCTAATCTCGTTCCCGGATGTTCTCAACGCACCGTTACCGAAGTTGGTTAGCCTCGAAGAACCAACAATTACACGGTTCGATGCAGTGTGATAATACAATACACCATCACCCATGCGTGGGAAAAGTGTCGCGTTACCTTCACCTGAGTCGCCACCAAACGATCCACGAGTGTTACGTATGTAACTACTGTCTTCCGCAATCTCGACAACCTTTACTCTACCCGCGCTGCTTTGCATTTCTCCGGCTGCGACAAAGATATATCGACCATCAAAATTGGGCGTAGCATTTGACAGGTTAGGTGTAATGTGTATATTTGATACCTCTGCATCAGAGCCATTTCCAAAATGTACTTCGAAACCAGCAGCTGGAATAGTTGATATTCTATCCCATCTACCTGGGGTTGTTTGAGAAGCAGAGCTAAAGACTGCTATTTTATCTCTATTACTTGTGCTTGTGACACCAGGAAATGTGACAAACCATTTTCTATCGGCACTCAAACGACCTTCAGTAAATGATGAATGGGAAGTGCCGTACGAGTTAGTGTCGAGATCGTTGAATCCGGAAGCTCCCGAGATAAAACGATACGGAAGGGTTCCGTTAGTTCCAATAGTAGCCCAAAACTCAGTATCACTAATCCACCAAATATTATTTGGGAGCTGGGTACCAGTATCCACTGAATCTGCTCGAAATATACCAGATGAATTAGAGTGAAATATGTCGACACCGTACTCAGTACTACCATTACCGTCACCGCCGCCATGAGCAATTGATGGTGCTGCCCATATGGTACCCGCAGGATTCGGTATCGGATTATACACTTGCGGGAACAGGCCACCAACATTCGAAGCTGTAAAAAATTCCGCTAGCGATACACTACCGGAAAATACTTCATAAGCCATATATTTTTCCTCCTATATATGAATTTTCACAATGAAAAAAAATATAAAACATTAAGTAAAATTATAAAATAGGAAGTTATAGTATATGAGGAAATGTTATTTAAGTGAATGTAACGAACGTATGCTGTAATTAGTTTTTGGCGCCGTCAAGAGAACAGAATTTTTTTGAGGTTTCTTACATTATTATCAAATTTACAAAAATCTGAATCTAAAAACTCAAGAGACAAAGCTTGACACTTTTGCTCTGGATCTTCAAATGCAAAATGAAACTTTCCAGATTCTAATCTTTTACATTGCACCAATTTTACGCCTCTAAGCTGCAAAAAAGCAGCTATTCCTATATCGCTTGTAGTATACATATTGTCCCTTCTCTCTCACACATATAAATAGGGCGCTTATTGGTCTTTTCGAATGAAATAACCTTTTTCTCCCTCAGAAACTGGTAACTTTAGCTCATAAGTCACATCCTCAGATATATCTTTTTCGGTTCTGAGTTGTTTAGCTAAATTTATCATAGAAGACTCATAGCTGGATATCATATTCATAATTTCTAATTTTCTTTTTTCAAAATTTAAACACATTGTAGAAAAATGAGTCTCAATATTGGTTAATTCTTCTCTCAATTTGTGTATTTGAGAGATCTCCTCCCACTCTATTTCTATGATTTCTGAGGTTACTTGTTGTGTTTCTTCGTTTTGTTGTTCTGACATTTTTTCTCCTTTTAGTTCTTTATGTATGTCGCATAAACGTTATCATCTGTTTCTATATTGTATGTAAAAGTTATTGTGCGGCCACTAATAGTGTAATCGTTATCTGCACCTAGTGATTGTATTGCACCGTTCACATAAATAGATTCCGTATTATCTTTTGGAAGATTAGATAATGTAAAAATTGTTGCTGGTGATGGTGGGTCGTCCCCATTCTCTTTCAAAACCTCTCTTATAATAAGATTTTCTTTTAGTACCTCTGAAAAGTTGCTCCTAGTTACTGCATTTGCTGCGGATCCACCACCACCTCCGCCACCGGAGGCTGCAGGGGCATTTGCTGCTGCCACATTAGAAAATAATGATGCACCTTTGCTCTTTTCAAAAATGGCACTAATAGGAATACCAGCCAAGCCAAAATAAGATCCAAATTCATGTTCTGGCACTTCTGATAGTGAGATTCTTTCTCTTGGTATCTTAACTTCTACTGCATTTTCCCTAATAGCATAATGAGGTCTTGTTGCATTACCGCCTTCACCAACCAAATATCCAATAACTTTCACTTGTATTTTTGTTTCAAACTTTCTTTCATCTGATGAGAAATCAGATACATTATGGGAATCTGAAAAACTTCCCTGTATAAATGCTTCGTATCGATGCTCTCCTTCAAATAACCTTTGGTAGTTTATTGTACCAGGTTTTGTAACAAAAGGCAATAATAATTCATTCATTTGTTGTTGATATTCTGTTCTCAATACAATCTCGTACATGACGGTGACATTTACTGGCATGGGAGCAGTAATAGTCCTATAAACTATCTTACCATTACCTCTTGGATAATTCAACTGCCCGTTCAATCTTTTTGCATCGGCATTTGCAAATTTTGTGGTTTTTTCTTGGTACAATACTCTAGAAACTGGCAATGACCCACCTTGCTCGTCTCCTGACCTTGGTACTCCTGCCTGAAAAACACCCTTACTTGTCATATCTTTTTCTATCGATCCCCTAGAAAGAGTAATTATAGGCATAATTAACATGCCCTGTGAATCTCTTATGTCTTTATCATTTTTTGACTGAAATGATCTTTCGGCTGAGCCCCATACCACAGGAACTTTTCTCCATCCCTTGTTTGTATCAGTATACAAATTTAGACTTTTTACATAATTGAGCATCGCTCGATCAATTGTTTCAATTGTTGAAGCCTCAAAATGAAGTTTTGCAATCAAAGATGGTTCATCATTTATATATTTATCAGACACTGAATAATCCCTCCCTTGCTCTCACGCAAGATGCCGCAATTTCAAACTTTGATTCAACTTGGCCGAAAAGCCACTTAGGTTCAGTAAGACTCAGTATCTCATACAGCTTGTCGCCATACTGAATAAAGTCTCCTTCTCTGACAAAAAGGTCTTGATCTTCTGTTAGCCTCCTTTTATGAAAGGCAACAGAGATTTTTTCAACCCTGTCAACTCCAAGGGGAGTTGTTGAGGTAGATTCGCTCTCGTACTTAACCATAGCATAAACTCTAACCGGATTTAGAAAGTTCTTATCAACTGCTTCTCCATATATATCATGAAAGTTTGTGTGTTCCAAACTTATTGGATAATATACTATGGTTTGCCCGACAACTCTTTCAATAACCTCATCGTTTATTTGCTTGACAAAATCTTTTTCTTTCTTGCCAGTAAAAAGTGGAGGTGGTGGAGCATCAGGTTGTGACCATTTATTATCATCTGACATCTAAATTACCCCACAAATATGTAATTTGGCACCTTCTGTAGTACCTTGTCTGCGTTGTCCATCATTGCGCCGTCTTTCTCAACCATCTTAGCATATGTAAGCTCAGCTAAGGTCTCTTTTAGTTCTGTTCTGAGTTTTTCTTGCTCGTCTTTGCCCTCTGATATGAGTGCTGAACCATTTAGTGTTACAGCTTCTCCTGGAATTGGCACAGTTGCAAACTTTGATCTAATTTGGCCCAGTGTTTCTTTACTTAGTGCTAATGCAAAACGTCGAATCCATTGCTTACCAATAGAATTTATGTTTTCGAATGGTAAATTGCCGATTGGTAAAGTGTTCATATTGTTTACACCAGAAGTTTTCTTATCGGTGTTTTCCCAAACATCTTCTGGAATTGAAAAATCTACCCACATTTTCGATGGACCCCTAGTATATGGTATAGGATAAATTCTAAGTTTATTATTTCTCAACTCGTAAGAAAAATGAGACATTCTTGTATATATCGCATCTTCAAAAGCCATAGCTTGTGCTTTGTTGTGCCAAGCGGGTATCAACTGAAATGTTGAGTCGTCCGAAAACTGTCCATAATTGTGTAAATTACCTACAACATTTAGGCCACCATAATATCCATAAAAACGCCACATAGCATGCGGTGTCTTATAATAAACTTTCTTAATTAGAATCGTTTTACCATCAACCGATGCTGATAAATTAGAAGAGTTTATAATACTTTGCAAGTCATAATCTTGCGTCCCCTCGACAACATCGAAGGACCCTGAATACTGCACTGAGCCATTCAGACCCACTTCAGATCCCACACCGTCTGCCATTCTTCTGGTCAAACCATAATCAAACTTTGGATACTTTAACGCAACATGGGAACCAGATAGTGAAGAAGAAAGAGAGCCAGACATAATATTGCCTTTTGAGTCAAAAGACCCGGTTGTATTTCCAAGTGCGTTTGACAGCATATTTGTAGCCTGATGTAAATTTACAATATAAGAATACTCTAATACTGCTTCTTCATATGCAGCATATACATTCCCTTCTGTAAGTTCTATATCTAAAACATCTCCTCCGAGCTTTTTGTAAACAAATGAAACCTGATCTACTGCTCCTGACAGAAACTGAGAAGAGTACATTGGAGATGTTTCGTCTGAATATATTTTATAAGGAAGAGACGAATTTATATTTGAAGCGGTACCGGTGATTGGCAATACGATTGCCGACAATGTACTCGCTGGTGTTAATGTAGGTAAAGACATTCATGGTCCCTCACAAGTTATAGTTTATCAATATAACTAGTTGTTCGAAGGGACAAATAACCTAGGTGTCTGTTTTAGTTTTGGTGGTTCGTCTTTTACGCGTTGTAGAGGTGGTTTTCTTTTTTCTTGTCGCGGGCTTTTTTCTTGTGACCTTTGGCTCTTCAATCTTTGATTCTTCAACCTTTGGTTCTTCTTCGTTGACAAACTTTAAAGCATTGATTCTTTCTTGAGTCTGATCAAGAACTTCTTCTGCTTTTTCCGCGACGTCAACTGCCTTTTCCAAAACAACTTCAACTGCCTCTTCTACTACTTCTTTTGCTTGCTCTTTCAGGCCAAACACGGCCTTTCTAAGGTTTGCATACTTCTTTGCGTATCTATCTAGCGTAAGACGCTTTCTTCGTTTACCCATGGTAACTCCTTTCGTTTATGTAATAAATAGTTTAGAAATAGAAAAACCCCTTTCCTGTTGGAAGAGGGGTTTGATTCTATTGTAAGGCGAGTATTTTTATGTGGTTGAACCAAATGCAGCTGCAGCGCCAGTGGTCTGTCCCGTTACAAACCATGAGGTACCGTCGCTAACACATTCAACAAATGAACCTGCTGTTGTGGTGGCTGCTAAAGTTACCTTATCGTCAGTTCCATCACTTGCTGCAACATCTCCTGAATCGGCCATATCGTCAACCAACAATATTACCTGTCCGAACATTGCTGTTGTCTTGTCGGCTGCCGAGATAACAATACTTTTGCCGCCACCGACGACCTTACTTACAACAAACTTAAAGTATGCGCCTGCCTTGTGAGCCGGAAGTGTAATTGCGATGTCATCAGTTCCATCACAAAAATAAACCTCACCTGTCTCTGCGTCAGTAATTACCTTTGTTGCTCCTGCAGCGATATTCTCTACTCTAAGCAAAGATGCGTTTCTTGATGCTCTTCCTACTTTTGCCATTTTATATGATCTCCTTTTATATGTCTTAAAGGTATAGTTCGCCTTACCTTTTCATTATAACTAGTTTGCCGAAAAAAGAAAAGCCCCACCAAGTTAATGATGAGGCTTATTCTTTTCGCTAACGCGAGTTATTGTTCAAACTCTATTATGAACCTGCCTCTCCAAGAAGGCCACGAACAATAACAAGACCGTACATATCAGGTCGTACCATCTTCTTAGCGTAACGAGTCATGACACCCTTACGTGGTACGAAGTCTTCCGTACCGAAAATGGTAGGTGTTACCTGCAATGGTACGTAAGGAGCGTATACAAACCCGCTCTCAAGGAACGAGCTACCCTTACGACCTACAAGAAGTACGTTGCGCAAGAAGTAAGGATCAACGTAAACGTCGAACTTCTTGCTCAAGCTACCAGCGCGGACTGCACCGATTGTGCCTCTGTCCTGGTCAGCAGTTACGCTTGCGCGGAAACCACTTGTGAACTCAAGGATATTAGCAACCTCTGGAGAACAAACAACAAAGTTTGCACCGCCACGAAGTGTCTTTCTGTGGATCTGAGCGCTCACGTCATTGATTGTCTCAATGAGAGTCTCGTACCACTCGCTAACTGTACCAGTGAAGTCAGGAGCTGCTGAAGTTGCACCAAGCTCGTTACCGTTAGAATCAACGAATAAACCTGGAGCGCGTGACCAGTAGCGTGTACCAGCAGTTGCGCCGTTTACAAGCTCACCGAGAAGCTCACGGTCAATTTCCAAAGCAATCTGCTCTGAAAGAATACCGGTAAGTTCTACCTCTGCATCCAAGTTGTGGTATGCGTTGAGGTCTTGACCAAGCTCTGGAGACCACTTAGCCTTCAACTTCTTGGTTTGTGCGGTAACTGCGATTGAGTCAACCTTGATATCAATCTCTGCAATCTGCTGCTTTCCAGTTCTGGCTGCTTCAGATGTGTTGCCAGTTGAAGGCTTTGGCTCTTCAAGGCCCCACTGATCCTGTCCAATAACAGATCCCAAACCACCACCGGGCTGGAAATCGTCCTTGACTGGTACGTTTATGCGGACGCTTGCGCCGGCGCCGAAATCGGTCACGGTGTCTTTGTCGTGGAATGTCAATACGATTCTATCCTTGACAATTCTTGTAAGTCTTCTAACAAGAGTACCATTCGCGAGCGCTACATTGAGACCTGCGAGGTTGCCTCTATCAATCGGACTTCCAAGTCTTGTTTCCATAGCTGAAACTGCACCTGTCAACTGAACAACGTGTACAGTACCACCCGCGGCAAGGATATCTGCATCGTAACGAATAGCCTTCTTTTGTGCTTCAGTCAAAGTAGCTACTGCTGCAGCTGAAACGGCTGTTCCACCAAGTGCAGTGAGAGTATCACCAGTTATAGATACAATACCGGTTGATGCCTGATCCAAAGAACCTGTGGTACCTGCTGCGGCTTGGCTACCAAGCTCATAGTGACCACCAGGACCAGAAGCATCTGGAGACCCTGCAAGATCAACACCACCAGTGATCTGCTTAGCTATGACGTTACCACCATATAGTGATCCTGAAGGTGCACCTGTTTCACCAGCTTCGTGTGTGAAGTCAAGGAAGAAAATGAGACCGGATGGCAAGCTCATTGGCTGAACCGATACGAGATCATTTGCTATAAGTCCACCGAATACACGACGAACGATTGGGAATGCAACTGCAGCGAAGCCTTCGACATCACCTGCAGCCATGGAAGAAGCTTCTCTAAGAAGTTCCTTCGCTTGGTTTTCGAGAAGTACCGCCATTCCCTGCTTCTGGTTCTCGTTACCGAGACCTTCAAGCAAGCCAGTAGCTTCCCACTTGTTAAGAAGTGCTGCACCTTCTGCGCGGAGATCGCGAGACTGTACGCCTTCTGTTAATTTTTGTAAAATAGACATTATAAATTCACCTCCTTTTCTATAAATTTTAGAATTATTTTGTCTTTATTCCTGCCAATGTTTGCATTCTATTGAATAAAGGATTGGCATCCTTTGTAGATTGCTCTTTTCGAGCCGCGACAAGTAACGATGACTTCCTCGATACCATTTCACTTAAAGTAGCTTCCCTCTTCACGTCTGAAGTAGTAGCAACTGTATCGTTCATAGTTTCAAATACAATCTTTGCTTCTTGTACTGTTTCGGCTTTCGAAATGGCTTCGACAATTTTTCTTTTTTGTCGCTCATTCAAGGAGGCATTCTCAAGAGCCTGGTTAATATACAGCAACTTTGCGTTAGAAACATTCATGGTTTCCAACTTTTCTTGCAGAGTTTCAAATGCTGCACTATATTCTTTGTTTTGTTCCTGCAGCTTTGTTGCCGCAGAAGATAGTGTCTTGTTTTCTTTTTGAAGAGCGGCAACATTCTTGCGAAGTTCCTCATTCTCTTCTTTTACTTTGCTGTCTTGCTCTCTTGCAAGCAGCATTGATTCATATTCTTGCATAATCGATTCTGGTGTTCCGGCCCAGCCAGACTTTTGAGGGGTGCCTTCAACTCGAACTCTTTCCATAAGCTCATCAAGATCAATTTCTTCTTCTAGCTCATCTATTTCTTCTTCGAGTTCTTCTTCGTTCAATGCATCCTTCAAAGCGTCAGTAATTATTTCTTCCAAGGCAGCGGCTGACATTGGAGAGTCACCAGTAATATCTATTCCAACATCACCTCCACTAGCTATCATGTCATCTATGGCAGTGTCAAAATCTGAGTCTGCTGCTATATCTTCATCACTCTGGAGATCGATTCCTATTTCATCATCTGCTAGTTCATCATCCCCACCAAATAGACCGATATCCTGGTCATCATCGTCACCAATCTCGTCCTCAAGAGAATCAAGCTTAATTTGAATAATTTCATCTTCATCAGATGCAAACGCATCAGGGACCTGAGCTTCAACATCATCTGATTTTATAGTTGGTTCTGCTTCTTGTTCTTCACCCGCTTCTTCAGGCGCGGCGGCTGCAGCCTCTGCTGCTGGATCTGAATCTTCTAGTCCAGCGAGAGGGTCCTCTCCTGTATTATCGCCAAACAAATCTGCCATTGCGTCGGCACCCTCTTGCTCTAAGAGCTGATTCATTGCTTGCTTTACTTCTAAAGAATACTTTTCAATAACGAGCTGTTCTGCGTTCTTGAGAGCAGCATCCTTCAAAGCCGTAGCATCGATGATGGCTCTTTCAAGTAGATTTGACATGTTTTTGACTCCTAACAATTTATACGTATAAAGTGGACAAACGAGTTTGCCTCTTAGTAAATAGTGCTAGGGCACAGCAAAGGGAAGGAAAAAATTTTTGATGTATTAGAAGGTAGAAATAGCTGCCGACAATTTAACATCTGCGTCGTTCGCTTCAGATGAAACAAAATAGACCTTATCTATACCTGCTATTGGCAGGATGTGGGTTCTTGCTGTGTTTGCCGCGGTAAATATAGCATCCACATAAGCTAACTCTGCAGTTGTGTGTGCTCCATTCTGTACACCAACGGGTAATTGAATTACACCCCACTCTCCAAATGCATAATTGTACCCATACACTGTGATCGTTACGCCGCCACCGGTGGAGTCGTACAGCCACAAATGCAGGTATCTTGCATTCTCAGTTCGAACCCCATCGACAGTTTGTTGAACTAGGGTACCTCTTGCACTTAAAGTCAAACTATTCAGTACGTGCTGGCTAATATCTCCAGGCACTGTAACTACAGTTTCATTAGCTGCATCATTGGTGCTAATAATGTTGAGAGGCTTTCCGTCCACAAGTTGATGAAACCCACGCGTTATAACTACTCCAGAAGCGCCGTCGAATACATTTGTGCCCAAACTATCGGCCGTAGTGAGTGTTATTCTCCGCGTTGCGGCGTTCAGTGCTACTCCACTAATTGTTTCTCTTTTATCGTTATCTGGTGCGGCACTATCAATTATCGTAGTATCTGAAGTTGCGGCTGATGTAACTCTGGTTCCGTCTTCTCCTAAAATATTTTTTGGTCTGCGGACCCTGCCCCACGCTGAGTGTCTATGAAATTGTGACATTATCTGTTCTCCTAATCAAATTTATTAAACTTGTCTTTCATCTTTTGGGTTGATTTTTGGGACAACCTCTTTTTATTTTCCCGTTTTTCTTTTCTTTTTAGAGACTTAGATTTAAAATATCTTCTATTCCTTGTCTCTTCAAAAATGCCAACTTTCTTGCATTTTCTTGTAAACTTTTTTATCATTCTCGCCACTTGACTTTGATCTGTAATCACTATCTCAACATGGCATGGTTTTCCTCTGCTCATCGTTTCTCCTTTACTTTAGAGCGTTCCACTTCTGACCTGCTAAACTAAACAAACCGCTGATATCAACACCAGCATCATTAGGGTCTCTGCCAGCCATAGGGCCTTGAGCCGGCGTTGCTCCCGGCGTGCCACCCTGTTTTAGAGGCTCAGTGCCTTCAAATACATTTGCCATCTTTGAATTACCCATAGCGTCTAGCATTTTACGCTTTGTTTCAAGCATCTTTTTTCTTCTAGACTCCAGTTCTTTCTCTCTGGCTTCTTCCAAAACCGCTGGGGATGACTGTACAGCTTTTGTCTCTACTAAGGTACCCTGAGCTTTCGTAATGCCAAAAGCTACCTCTGCTACAAGATTAGACAGCACTCCTTCTTCAAAAAGGACCTCCTTGACGCATTCCTTGATTATACTTTTCAATTCTGACTTTTTCATTTTTCTCCAAACTTGTGCAAGAAATTATTTAATGCACGGTCAATTTTATCTTCTTTAGTAAAAATGTTTGTTGGACTCTTTGCCTCTGTCATCATAAACGCACCTGGTGTAGATGGGTCCGAAACCATGTCAAAACAAAGAAGCTGGAAATCATCTTCTACCATGGTAACACCATTTCGTTCCGAGACTGAGCCCATACCTCTAGAAGAGATGCCTAGTTTTACTCCTGATTCCACAAGAGAGCGAAGAATTTGTCCAGATGGAGTATTCAAAACCCGAATAGTTCCCATACACTGGTTGCCTTCCATCCAGATTCTTGTCACCATATGAGAGGCGTTAGCGAGATTTATAACAGAACTATCTGGATGATCCAACTCGCCAAGGGCGCGCCTGTCGTTTACAAGTCTAGCATAATTTTTTACCTCTCTTTCTAAAATTGGAAAAGGATATATTCTACCGTTTCCGTTTTTAGTTTCTGCACACTGCATCAAGCCTGAAAGCATCATACCACCGTCTTGTACAAACTTTTTATCTGCTTCTGTTAAAAGGTCCTGGCAAACACCGCCTTCACATAATTCAAAATATTCTCTAATAATCTTCATAATCGTCCTCTCGAAAATAATTGCGGGGGCCACCCGCGTCAACTAGCAACCATTCTTGCAGCGTCGAACTGGTCTGAGCATTCTCTTTATTGTAACCAAATTTCTCATTTTGTCTCCTTTACAAGATGTTCTATCTTTATTCCGTCGTCTCCAAAAACCATATTTCCTATATAAGATGCTGCAGAACCAGCAAATCCCAAAAGAAGTCCGGTAATAAACGAATTATCAAAAGTAAATAGTTGTGTATAGTCCTTTACGGACCATAAAAATAGGCCTACCCAAAAGCCAGTGCACATAGAGCAACTAAGCAATTGCCCTAACTTTCCGGACTTTGGTCGGATTGGGTCGAAGATTTTTCCGTAAACGAGGATCTGAGTTAGGCCGTATGAAATAAGGCAAAACCAAATAAATGTCACGAATCCTCACTTTCATTCCCCTCTCTTACAAGGGAATAGTTATACATAAATCCATATGGACGAACAGAAGGGTCGTTAGTACCCTTCTTAGCAGCGTGTGGGACATCTCCAAGCTCTGTAGAATCTTCGGGAGATGGACGAAGCATTGCGTCAAGTCTATCCTCATCGTATTCCGCGGATGCTTTAAAATATGGACGCTCACCAGTTATGTATTCATGAATTGAAAATAACAATGCTTGATTATAATCTACACCAGGAATTTTTGATTCTAACATTTCCGCCTCTAAAGAACCAAAAACGTTGCCTCCTCTAACTGAAGATGCACTTATGAGGCCCTTCTTGGATAAAAAGTGAAACATTCTATCCTGAGCATAATATACCTTTTCGGACATTGTTTTTTTTGGGAAAGTTATACATTTTCTTTTATCTTTCAACAAAACGATATCAATATCTTCATGATCAAGAATAATAATATTTCCATCTATCGTTCGACGAGCTTTTAGCTCAATTCTAGGATCTAGTTTTATTTCTATATCAATCGCCATTGTTCTCAAACTCTTCCAAAATTTGCTGTGTTGTCAAAACTATTTCTAAAGTCTCGGTATCTATTTCTCTATTCTTGGTCTCATCTAAAACAGCATAGACCTTCTGTATTTTTTGCTTGATATCGCTATCAATATTTTGTTGAGATTCAGTTATCTCTGAAAGCTTGTCTTTTATTCTTCCTATTTCTTCATTAAGGTATATCTTTAGTTCCACTTGATTATCATCAAATGATGAAATATAATTGTTGAGAAGCTTTTTTTGATTTTCGCTAAGCATCTCTGAATATTCTTCATTGAATTTTGTAACAAATGTACTGTATATTATCGAGTCCATTGGTTGTTGAGATTCTTGTTTTGTTTGAACAGATGCTGACATTTGATCTACTATGTTCTCTTCCAACAAGACTCTATCTTTTACTGGTAGCGCATCTTGAAAGATAGAATATACTGATGCTATTGTTTTGTAGTTAGGTACAAAGTTGCTGTAAACTTTATTTGACAGTGTTCTGTTTATTTTACTAATCAATGCTGATTGTTCTAAGAACAATTTTCTCTTATCAAGGGAATCATGCTCTTGCTTTACTTGCACAACAATCTTCTCTGCTGTTGTTTTCTCAATATGTCTGGTTTCATATATGGTCTTATAAAGTTCTAACTCTTTTTTCAGTACGGAATCACCAGAAAAGTGCTCCTTTATAATAGAAACAATTTTATTTTGCTTATTCTTATTGTTCTTTACAACAGATTCTGTAAGTTCTCTTACGAGTGCCTCATAAACAAATGCAGTGTTTCTTTTTTTATTATGCTTCAGTCTCATTCTTTTCGTCCCTCGCTTTTAGACTCTTGAAAAGAGCATCCAACTCTTTTTGCTCTTTAAGGATTTTAGATTCCTCTACTTTATAATTAGTTCCATTTGATTCATAAATGCTTGTTCCCCTCGCTAAACTTGAAAGCTCTCCCATTCCAGGGAACATCTTTCTGATTGTTCCGGTTTCTGGTGAAGCTGCTCTGTTCATGTTTTTCTTTCGAGGGCCTGATCCTTTTCTCCTGTCGCCGCCTGCCTTGAGGCCGCGCGGTTCATACCATCCATGAGATTTTGCAGTGGTAGTTCTACCTTTTGAGTCTTCACGCTTACCTGGTGGAGCTGCTAGAAGATCTCCTTCTTCTGCGCCTCCTCCGGGGGCTGCTGCGGGGGTATCTCCTCCTGCTGCAGCGCCAGCGTCACCGCCAGCTCCTGCGCCAGCATCAAGACCTGCAGTAAGATCAGGCTCAGCACCTACAGTTCCAGTACCACCAGGCGTGCCTGTATCACCGCCGGCGTCAAGTGCGTCGACTCCAGCATCAATTCCAGCGGTCATTTCAGCCTGCTCAGCTTCACCAACAGTCTCCAAGGCTGCTTCAAATCTCTTGTCATAAAACATTTCTCTTCTATTCCTAATAAATTCTTCATCAGACATGCCAAATAAAGTCTTAGCCAACCATTGCTTAGAGAAAAACCCTTCCGTTGCGGATCCGACAATATCAAACTCAGTTTTCCAATGCTCTAGTTCTTGCATCTCTGCAATCTTCGAAGGATTGTTCAAGTGACAGGTAAAAGAAACTAAATCCTCTTCTCTATATCCTAAAGTGTAAAGATGAATGATTCCAATCTTTTCAACTTCTGTTATAATCGATCTTTGTAGTCTCTGTACAGTTCTCGCAAATCTAATATCTTTTTGCGCGAGAGTTGTTTTATCTTCTACAGCTTTTTCTCCATCTGAAGATATATAAGCTGCCGGCACCTTGAGGGCTGAAAACAACTTATCTCTTAGATACTTTACATCGTCAATATCCCCAGTGTATTTACCACCACCGACAGGCTCAATCTTTGTTGAGCTTTGACCGCGCACAGGAATAAAGTAATCTTCTTCAATTGACAAAGGGTTATATCTTAGGTCAACCCGGCCGGTAGTTGGATCAACTACTTGATTCCTCTTCATTGTGGTCATAACTTTCTGCATATACTGCTCAACATCTTGTGGTGGTATATTTCCTACATCAATATAGAATGCTCTTCTATCAGGTGAGCGAACGATTCTGTATGCCATCATAGCATCTTCCAAGAGCGTCAACTGTCTCCATATTCTTCTAGCCGGTTCCAAAACAGAAGTTCCATATGGGTTGTATTTGTCTTGGCCTAGAATCCTAAAATGTCCAATTTGCCAGTTTTCAAATGTCATGCCAGCAGAATTCCATTGATATTGAACATAGTTTGGATTTGTCTTATCTTCTCCTTCTATCCTTTCTAATTCTTGTGTTGGTAAACCAATAACTGAGGTGATACCTAGTTTATCATCCAAGTCTAAGTACAAAAAGAAGTCTCCATACTTACACATGGTTCTACACCATGAAAATAAATTGTGCTCTATATTCAAAACATTCTGATACAAAGATTCCAGTATTGCTTTTATTTCTTCATTATCGCAACTGACCGAAAGCATAGGCGTCAGGCTAGAGTATGTTGTCATTTCATCTGCATAAATATCTAGTGCAGATGCGATTTCAGGGGTGTATTCCATCTGATCAAAGTCAACATATCTTTCAGTTCGTTGCTGAGATGCCATGTATCCAGACTGTAAATTATCATAAGGATTATATGCTGTCTTTTTAAAATCTCTTCCAGATGCTGATGTAAACTTACTGGCATACTTATCCAGTTCTATTCTACGAAGTCTGTGGTTGTTTTGAGTCCTGTACTGTGTTAGGGGGCCAGAAAGAAGTCTAGTCAACCTTCTAAACAGTAAGCTCTGCGGGTTTCTTGTATTGTTCTTGTTGTTTTTACCTGCCATATCTTATCCCTTAAATAACCAAGGAAAGTTGGTTACGTTATGTTGATGCTTGTTCATTTGATCAGTCATCTTTAGTTTTTGGGTACCTACCATACCCTTTATTCTAGTATCTAGTTTATTGGAGTTCCTTGTTATAGCCCCAACAAAAGCTTTTGCATATTCTGCGTCTCTTTGGTTCACTGATAATGCCGTATCTCTGACCCAACATCCTACTGCGCATGCCATAATAAGGTCATCATTATAAGATCTCATAGCTTCAGCGCGTCCATTATTCCAAACAAAAGTTCTCATTTCAGAAAGCAGTCTCTGTGAATATATCTTAATTAGACCATTTCTTATGAATTCTTCCATCTTAGCAACTATTAGAGGTCGAGTCTTTGAAGTTGTGGAAAAGCCCGCAACGGCATTTGACATCTGATCTGCTTGATATTCTTCTACAAATTCATGAGTCGATTTTACTGAATGGTACAAATTTGGGTACCTCATCTCCTTGAGTTTATCAAGCACTGCAAATCCAACGGAGTTGTTTTCCACTACCAAAAGACCATTCCCGTATTCCTGACCCATATCGTAAAGTACTCTAGAAAATACATCTGGTGTACACTTTCCTTGGTACTCAGCTACCATCTCCATTGTTTCTAATTTAAATACATGACAAACCGAATAGTCTTTACCGTCGCCTCTTGCAACATCAGCAGAGAGCAAGTAGGTATTCTCTTGCTTGCGTTCTTCCCATATCCAAAGATTTCTATCAAAACCGGTCCTATATTTAGGTTCTTTAGTCATGTCGTGGTAAATTTGCATATCTTCCGGTGAAAAGACTGTTTCCCCTGACATGTTGAAGTTGCACTCAAGTTCTTGCGCGATCTCTCTTCGAGACATGTTTCTTGTTTCTTTTTCGAACCAATCGTCATCACGGTCAGGATGTACATCCCATGGCAATTTTGTTGGAAAAAAATCATTTGTTTTGTTATCTGCTTCTGTATATATCTTGTGAAACCAATTACCTACACCGTTTGGTGTTGACAGCGCGATACAGCGTCCACCAGTTGATAATGTAGGATAAAGACCCATCCATAAGTCGTCTAAACCTTCAACATGTGCAGCTTCGTCTATTACCAGTAATGACAATGCCTCTGATCGGCCTGCGTCTCCAGAGGTCGAAGAGGCCTTGATTTGCGAGCCATTAGATAAAACAAATGAAGTTCTGTTATCTATATCTACTGTAGAAATTCGTAACCATTCTGGTAGGTTTTTTATAATTGCTTTAACTTTCTTTACTAAATTTGCTGCAGTGTTGAATTTTGTTGCTATCACGAGAACGTTTTTTTCTCTATGAAACATCATCATCCAAGCTACATAAGCAGCCGTGACTGTTGAAATACCTAACTGTCGCGCTTTCAGTATAACATTAAATCTATGATCTTCAAAGTCTTCTAGTAATTTTTCTTGAAATGGGTACAAATGAAAAGGTATAAGACCTTTCATTGGGTGTGTTATTTTTGCATACGTGTGAATGAAATATTCAGGTTTCTTGCCGCAACGGACAATCTCTTTCATTATTTCTTGCTTGGTAAGTTTTATTGGCATATGCCCTCTTACGACTTCAGGCCGCCGAGTTTTGTAAACTTTTCAAATTCAGGGTCTATTTCCTTCTCAGGTTCAGCCGGCACTCCGCCAATTTGATAGCACTTATGAACTTTTACAGTTGTACGCACACGAGAGATATATTCGACGAGAACATCAACCTCGCTTGGGTCCGAAAGAGAAAGAGAAGATTTGGTTACCTTCCTGTATTCCTTCTGCAGGAAAGACTTTACCTTCTCCACCATTGATTCCATTTCTCCTTCGAAACCATTTGAGTGAACTTCTTTTAGCGGTATCTCTGCATGATACTTAATATGTAAACGGTTCCCAACTATGCAGGCACTAAAGCCATCCATAATCCTGTGGTCAACAAGAGGGTTCCCCTCCTCCCTTCTCAAACCAATCTTAATTGGTTCGCCGGACTCATCAAGTGCCCCGTCATATGTGTTCGCGAGTACCTGCGAGATACCATTTATAATTTCTAAAGTTGTTGCCATTATGTATAATCCTCTTGCAATAAATAGTTTGCTAATATTAAATAGTTAGTTGTTTGGTCTCCAGCCCGATTTCCAGCGTTCTTCTCTACCTTCAATGTATTGTATATAACAACTAAAACAACAATTAAACTTTGTCATATATACATCATCGTTCAAAGAAAATGAATAGGAGCCACAAACTGGGCATGTTCTATCTACCTTGTGCGAAGTTTTCTTTTTCTTGACTCGAATATCTCCCACCATTTCTGTATTCTTTTTGCGTGATGACCTTTCGTAAAAAGCCTTGAGTTCTTCCAAATACTTAGCTTCTTTCTCTTTTGACCAAGATCCCTTAGGGTTTTGAATTGCCTCTTCTCCATACTTCTCCTTTATAGCTTTCTCTATTTTAGCTATTTGATTTAGATCTTTTTCTTTGCTCACATCGTCACCAGAAAAAATGACAGTGCGCCTACAAGAATACCAATAGAAGCTGGAGCTATCCATCCAAACTTCTGCTGTTGTATTAGGGCGTTTTCTATTTTAAGATTTTCTGACTTTAGAGCTTCAATAGTATCTTCTCTTGTTTGTACTTCATATTGCATCTCTGCTTTTAGTTTCCCTACTTCCAAGTCGTATGTTGCCCCTAGTTCTTCAGCTTGTCGCAATAACTTTATTCTACACCTAGCTTCTTGCCCTTCTCTCTCCACTAGGATTGAAGCCATGGCTTCTGCATCGAAACACCATCCTGACCAGGGTATTATCTGACCCTTCCCAAGTTGAACATATTTGCCGGGCTGTGCAAAGGCTGCAGTAGTAAAACTAAGAATCAGAAGTAAAACCAAACAGGTCTTCAATCTTTTTGCTAATTTCATCAGGTTTTTCCTTTGCTTGTTTGACAATTTCTTTTACTCTCTTCTTTTCTTTTCTAGAAAGTTCTTGCTCTTTCTTGTTATACTTTTCTTCTATTTTAGCAATAGTTTCTCTATATTTTAAATTTAGTTCTTCTATTTTTTCACGTTCGATCTTGTGCTGCTTTTTCAAAGAATTGATCTGAGCCTCGTAAGATTCCTTGTTAGCCTCCATTGCAGCGATTGCGGCAGATGAATTTCTCCTAGAAATAATCCAAACTATGATCGACCACACTGCTAAAGCAGCAGTCTTCCAGTTTTTTTTGAGACATGCCCAAAATATTCTTAGCTTCAGTATCACTGTTTGCCATGCTTCCACTGTACTGCAAGATCGACCAATGCTTGTGATCCAATGTATGCTAGCGTTACCGCTACCCAATCACCACTAGTCACTGTTCCATATACACAGAGTGCAGTTGCCGTTATCCAAGCTAAGAACTTACGAGAGATAAATCTCTCTGTATATTTGTCTGCGAATGCTTTTATTGCTGTCACCATGAATCCTCCTATATGTTTACGTGCGCATAGCCGTTTCTTTTCTCGATATTTATCTGCATATCTACACAGTCCTTTAGACTGTCTAAATGCGAAATAAGAAGAACAGTCTTGAAATAACCCTTGACCATATCTAAAATACGTACAAAGCCTTCCATATTTTCTTCATCGAGAGCAGTTCCTGGCTCGTCAAGTATAAATAGGTCGGACTTTGGTAAACTGGACACAGTTAAGAACGCGAGGCGAATTGCCATGCTTGCAATAGTCTTCTCTGCTCCGGACCCCATCTCCAATGGACGAGGGTCGTGACTCGGATGTTTAATGAAGATGTCTAACTTGTCCTCGTTGTTAGAAATGAATACCTCAAACTCTACAATATTAGTCAATATCTTAGATATCTCTTGATTGATATAAGGCAACCTTTCTTTAATAATTTCATAAGAAACTCCGTTAGGATGACAACAGACCATAAAAAGATGATAAGCTGCAAAGTCTTTTTCTAGTTCACGGAATTCTTGCTGCTGCTCTTGTGTGTGCGATAGCTTCTGCTCAGAAGACCCGTGCTTCTTATGCAGCTGCATAATCTTCTGCTCGCATAAGTTCATTTCTTTCTCTTTATCTCTGGACTGTTCTTCTAGTTTCTCTCTGTCTGACATCAATTGTTTTAAATTTTCAATTGCTTCTTTGTTCTCCTCATACTCTGTTGCTTTGTTTTTAAGTTGATCAAGTTCAATCTGTTCCTTAAACAAGAGACTATCTGCTCGTTCAATAATTAAATTACTAGTTGTTATCGAGTTTGCAAGATTATCTCTTTTTTCAATTAGAGCATCGTATTTCTCTATGTATTTATTTACCTTGGTCATTTCTTCATGAGAGATATCTTCGCCAATGGCATTGATTTTTTGCACAACTGAAGATATTTCTTCTGTTTTTGTTTCGATGGTCTCCCCAATAAGTGGATGACAACTAGTACAAACCTTATCTTGCTCTGTTACTAACAAACTTTTCTGCAAAGATAAACTTTCTAAAAGTAAAATTAACTCACTTAACTCGTCATTGACCTTTGTAAAAGACTGTTTCTTTTTCTTATACTTTTCTATCTCAAAATCTTTTAAGAAGTCTTCAATCTTTTCATACTTGGTTTTATCCTCATCGATGTTTTTTTGCGCGTCAGTTTTCTTGGCGTTTATCTGTAGGATAGCTTTCTCTTTTTGCGATATCTTGTTAGCCGTCAAAACAGGATCGATAATTTCTGCAGGTACTGAAGATATCTTGTCTTCCAGCAGGCCAACTTCTTTCGTCAACTCTGTCATCTCTTCCTTAAGAGAAATACAGATTGCCTTGTTCTTTTCAATGGCCAATTCGCTTTTGATAATTTCAGCCTTGATATCTTTAATATTTGTATCAAAGTCGATACCCTCTAGACGCCTTAAGGCAACCTTTATATCGGCCGAAGCTTCTTTTGCCATCTTAAACTTCTTATCAAAGATTTCTAGGTCTAAAAACTTTGCAAGAAACTCTTTCCTCTTAGTCGAACCTTCATTGATGAATGAGAGGGAGTCTAACTGAGAAGCCATTGAAGTTGCTAAAAAGTCTGGTAGTGTGCCAAAATACTTTCTTACATTCTTGTCCGTATCTTGCCTAGACGTGCCATTTAAGCCTGTGTGGTTACCAATAGAGTCTTGCGAGTAAAACTCTAGGTCAGTTGTTGCTTCTTGCGTCTCAACGCCCTTTAAGCGCTTTGTATACTTATTAGACTTACGTTCAATAATATAATTTGTATCATCTACTTTGATTGTTGCAGTTGCGGTGCAATTATCTTTATTTTGATTAATAATGTTTAGATTTTTACGAATAGATTTGGAAGTAGAGTTATACATAGAATAGAGTAAAGTATCTACAATAGAAGACTTACCCGAGTAATTCTTTCCAAAAATACCTACAATACCCTCTAATTTTGTAAAGTCTATAGTATTACCTTCTCCATAATTGAACAGATTGTCCCATTCTAAACTTTGAAGAGACCAGTTAACGTTCCGCATGACATCTTCATTTTCTTCAATCTGCTTATTGAATTCCTTATTTAGTTCATAGACTTTCTCTAAAACTTCCTCTGTCGCTTCATACTCTTTTAGGTATTCGGACATTAGAGCTTCCTGAGTTTTCAGGTCTCGCAAGTCTTGTTTCTGCAAGCCTTCAGGAGCAGCAACTTTGATTTGTTTACCGGCTGCTCGATTAAGATAAGTCACTGACTCTGGATTGTACTTAAACTTTGCTATATCTACAGCCTTACGGACCTTGTCTAAGGATACATTACTTTCAGACACAATACGAAGCCTAGCTCCCTCTGGTGGTTTCGCCCTGGGGAGATTACCCTTCTCGCTTAGAGTAAGTGTGACGAAAGGCTTGGGGTTGTCAAAAGTAATAAGTTTAGTAGTGAATTCATCCTTGCTTTCAATATCCCAAAGCAAATAGCCTTTGTCCAAAGTCTCTCCAAAGTTTTGCTGTACTGTTGAACCTGCATACCAAATGCGACCTTCTTTGTCTAGCTGCTGAGTCTTGTGAATGTCTCCTAGGAAACCAAAGTCAAACTCTTCAAAGATTTCGATACTATGGTCTCCCCCTAGAGTCCAATTACTGTCTGTCTTTGACTTGTCAATAGCTCCGTGATACAAAGCAATGTTGATAGCATCATAGTCAGATGGTTCTACCCAGTTCTCCTCGTCGAACACAGATAAAACATTCAAACAAAACTTATCATTGATCTTTACCTCTCCAGCATTCTTCAGTAGAATAAGGTTAGGATTATTGATAGCTTTTGCAATAGGAGACAAAGCATCCTGTCTTGACCCATTGCGAAGGTTACCATCGTGATTACCTAAGATAACATAGGTCGGTGCGATGGCAGCTAAGTTCTCGAAGAAGTCCCTGCACATATCAACGAACTCTGGTGAGATCTGTGTCTTGGTGTGTGCAATATCTCCGCAGTGAATAATGTAATCCACTTTTTCTTGTTTTAATGATTTGTATAATTGTTTGAATACTTCTTTGTATTCGAAGTGATATTTTAGATTTCGGATATGGGTATCCGCAATATGAGCAAATCTCATTTATTCTCCGTAAATGGTTATAGTATCTTTATTGTATCAAAGTTGGTGTGTGGTGTCAAGTATTAATTCCAAGCGTCTGGGCATTGCATTTTAGATTGCATAATTAACATTGCTCGTGTCTGTTTGCGTACTTCATCTGTTTCCTTAGCTTGTTCTCTTTGAAGTCGGGCCCGAAGTTTGGGATCTTTACACAGTCTATCAGTAAACTTATTTTGCATTTGTGCAGTAGTTTGTTCTGTTAATACGCTTTCAATCTCTTCTTTTATAATCTTAATAAGTTCTGACTTTTTCATATCAAACCCTCCTTAGCCCCATCTCTTCCAATTGCTTTGGTGTAAGCTTTTCAAGGATAATCTCGAATGCTTTCTTTTCTGCTTCGGTAATCATGTTGAGATCACCTGTTTCTGCCAAGTGGTTCATCTCTTCTGCGATGATTTCTTTTAGTCTTCTTTTTGTAAGTTCCATTATTGTGCTCCTGTTTTTGAGTCGATACTTTGCAAAACGGCAAGAATTTCTTTTAGAGTATCTACCATGCTCCTGTCGTTGAATTCATGACGTTTGGCGGCGTCACCCCTGTTGCCTGTGGTACCAGAGTACTCTTTTAGTACGAGTTGCTTTTGTAATTCTTCTTTTATTATCTTGATAAGTTCTGATTTTTTCATTATTGTTCCCCTAGAAGTCAAGTTTATAATGTAAATAGTCTAAATCGGATACAATGTCAGCATTTTGTTTGCGCTGTTCAACCACCTCTTGTGGCATTTCTCCGATGTCTGAATAGCCGCTGACGTCGATAGACATAACCTTTATGCCATATTCTCTTAGTTTCTTTGCTATCCCGAACTCTTTTACTTTGACATCTTCGTCTAGGGCCAAGTAAACATCCGGTCGGTGTCGGCATATCTTTTGGAACAGTCTTGAGTTCTCTCGCAAGGTTGAACCGAGTAACGGTACAGCGTTCTTACACTTCATCGCATCGAATACACCCTCGGCCAGAATCACATCGTCGTGCCAGTCGATGTTTAGGTCGTTGAAGATAATGTCTTTGCTGACTCTTGGGTTCTTGTATTTCATCCAGTCGTCCGTATACGACCTTGCAACAAAAAAATTGACGTTGCCATCATCGTCGAAGCTTGGAATGATGACCCTATCCTGATACTCTCCATAGTCACAGAAGCCAATCTTCCAAGTTAGTATGTCTCTATCTGTAAAGCCGCGTGAGTAAAGGTATTCCAAGGCGCGCCTCTTTAGTCTTGTCTTTTTGCCTGTTAGTGTTTGGAAGTTTTCCGGCAGGTCAATAATCTGTGGTGGCTCAGGTACATGTTCTGCAAAGATGGTGTCATACTTTGCGAGGTCGACCTCACCAGCGATAGAACGCCAGTCTGCATAATAGGCCGGTGCAAACCTGCGAATAAGCGGAGATATCTTTGTGCCAGAGTAATCACATATCCAACACTTGAACACATCTTTCTCTATATTTACTGATAATTTTAGTTTGTGGTGATTGCACTTTGGGCAGTGAAACTGGTGCTCGTCGTCATTAGACCAACAACGACCTAGGGCTTTCTTAAGTAGTTTGAGCTTCTCTGACAAGTTTATCTCCTGCTAACGCGATTATAATACTGTCGCACATATCTAATGTACCGGGCTTTGGATTTCCATGTTTTGTATATTGTATCTCGATATCAGGGTATTTGTCAATAATAAATTGTAAAACCTTTTCTTTTGCGTTGTCACCGCGTTTGATACCAACGCCTGCTTGTTTGCGCGCTGATGTGGCTGCGATCATCTCTGGGTCTAAGCCGAATAAATCCCAGCACATCCAAGATACTATACCATTAAATCTTGATAATGTCGATAAAGTCTGCGCTGATGAAAATCCAGAGCGGAAGGAGTGAAGGGATTGTTCAATATAAATGTGAGAGATTTTGTATTCTGATGATAAAAATTCTAATTGACTTTTTACAAAATGTGCTTTTTTATAAATTGTTGGAAAATACTTTTTGTTTCTTGTATCCCAAAAAGATGTTTTTAAAATTTTACCATCTTGAATTATTGTTGCTCCAGTGATTGATGTTGATATATCAAGACCTAGGATACATTCTGTTGAAGAGTTGTTCAATTAAAGACTCCTTTGCTTGTTTGCTTGGTGCAAATAACCATTGCCACATAAAAGTTGATTTTATTCTATTTATCTCTTTTTTTATAGACATTATTTGTTTTTCTATTTTTGCAACACCTTCCTCGTCAATTTCTGGTAGTTCCAAATCTAACTCTTTACATATCGTATACAAAGATGCAAAGTCTTCTTCCTCCAGTGCCCGGCGTGCTGTTTGATACATGTCTTTCTTTTTCTGCTTTTCCTCTTGCGATAGGTTCCCTAGTTTGTCCGGGTGCACTTCCTTTGCAATAGATTTAAACATCTTCTTTATTTTTGGGTCCACGTCTTTACTTGCTGATAATGTTTCTTCTGCTGGGGGCAGCTCTGGCTCCTCTTGTTGGTCTTGTGCCTGCTCCCTTGCTTCTTTTATCTTTTCTTCATTTTCGTCTCCTGTGCTAAGACCTTTATCTGAATCGTTCTGTTTAGCTTTCTCTGGAAAGTATTTTTCATTGAAGGCTTTTTGAAATTCCTGATCTGCATAGTGTGCAGTCTCTCTGGTTATTACAAGTTCTTCCTTAAGACCAGACAGGCGAATCATCAAGAACTTTGCTTTCTTATTCAGCAACATTCTAGAAGTCCATTCTGAGTTTAAATGTGTATTCTTTCAATTCTGTCTTTTTTACAGGATTTGCTAATGTTGCAATTGCTATGAGATTTTTATTTTCATCATATATACCGATTTTTGAAATGTAAGTTATATTTTCAAACTCTTCATTGTGGCCAGCAAAAGTTGATTTCTTAATATTTTTTATTGTACCAGGAGTCTCCCTGTATACCGACCCCTGAGATATAGATGCAGACAGTTGGTTTTGATTTTCTATAAATGTAGGGTTATGTGAATAATTCAAGTCTCCTTGTTTTGCATGCGCCATCATAGTAATGGTAGGTATTTTGTTCGTGCCTCTAAACTTTACAAGATACTGTGAGTCATCATCTATAGAGTGTGCAGTCTTAGAAGAAGCCGCACCTGGTTCGGCAATGCCTGTACCAAAAGATAGCCAATTAGGTTTAGAATTTACACCACTGAAGTATCCATCCTGATGTGTTGCGTGCAAATCCCACGAACCAGTGAGAACAAAGATGCCATAATCATATAATGCAATTCCAGCTATAGAGCCCGAGTTTGTTCCATAAGTTTGTATCAGTTCTCCATTCTTTTTCGTATCTTGGAGTCTTGCCACTAATGTTCCTGTCAAGTAAAAATCTAATTGCACCGAACCTTTTTCAACTTCAGATCCGTAGAAGATAGATGGGACACAAATTAAATTTACATTTGATGTGCCCAACGAACCATATGAAAACCTTTCACTAAGATCATCACTATGATTGATTGGATTCTCTAATGCTGTGATATATTTTTTATTTGCATGAACTGCAGGCGCTTGGTTTCTAAAGTCAATAATTTGATGCTCTGTCCCTGACGGTACGTATATTCTACTTATACTGGCAGAGTAAGGATAGGGCATTGTTGTTGAGTCCCCATAAGCTGTTCCTGCGAATTCAGAACTACTAACAGTTTTAAACGTTGTTCTATTACCATCCTTTGTCATAAAAGCTCTTACAAGCTTACCAGATGGTCGATTGACATTTAGCTCATATAAAGATATATGACCTTGTGAGACGTGGTTTATTGTATTTGAAAAATTACCACTTTTAGCAGATTCGCGATTATAATAAGTGTCCCCAGAATATATAAAGAATTCAACTTCTGGATGTGCTTCGATGGTATTGTAAAACACATCATCTCTTGAAAACTTCTTGAAAGACATTTTTAGTAATCCAAACGCACTCTCAGTGTCAGTTCGTTTGTTGGATCTTTTCGAAGTGGTTCAGAAAGCTTTGCCACTGCAAGAAGCTCATTGTCGGCAGCGTACAAACCAACAGTTGTAACATATGATCGTGGGGCAGCGAGTATGTCATCACCCTTTACTCTAACCTTTGATCCTGAAAGATATGTTGGATTAGAACTATAGTTGAACTCGTTGTGACTCGCTCTACAAAAATAAATTGTTGAGTTAAGTTCAGTTGTATTATTGAACGAAAGATCAATTATCTTGTTTCTAATACCATCACAAATGTTAGTTATTGTAGATCCAGTTTCATTTGCGTGACCGATAAGATCTCTCAAGTTGCGGCCGCCGAGGTCAAAGGTTGGTGCAATACCCGGGATATTAGCACCCTTAGCATTTCGGAGGAACCCGTTGTTGTTCAAGCCGCCTGTGTGAAATAGCGAAGATGTAATCGCCGCTACACCTGCTTGATAAAATAGTACTCCACATGGCCTTAGTTTGTTTGTAGCATCCAGTGAGGCTGTCATCATTTTATTTGAAGCAGATGCATATAGTATACCGTATTCGCCGGCAGGTGAATTTACAAAGTATCCATCAGATCCGCTAAAATCTGTGATTGTTGCTGTGTATGTTGACGATGCGGTAAAATTACCGAGCCCAACTTTTAAGTTGAAAGAACCTTTCTTTATTTCATCTTTTACTAACAAGCGAGAAAAATTCAAAAATATTGTTTCATCCATCTTGCC
>Ga0160423_10000067_pt1 | contig 67695 bp, 48 predicted proteins | sample CRUFie14St8metaG_FD_108191 | JGI IMG/M metagenome (GOLD analysis project Ga0160423, IMG submission 108191) | Marine microbial communities from the Costa Rica Dome - CRUD Field 142mm St8 metaG | ecosystem: Environmental > Aquatic > Marine > Oceanic > Photic zone | place: Costa Rica: the Eastern...
CAAAATGACTCCTGAAGAATCGACCAATGACTGCAGTTCTTCCTGTGTCATTTGATCAGTGTTGGAATCCGAATTAACTTGCCAAATTGAGGCAGATGCATTGTAATGACCTTTCGCTAATTCATCGGGGTCATATTCCAGTTCTTGGTCACCAACACCACCTTGCAAGAAAGTAATCGATTCAGATTCCGAAATCACGATTACAATCCCGATAACTGTTTGAATTTCTGGGTCGACATTATGAGATATCACCTTGATTACGTGACCATCAACGTCGTAGAATACGTTGAACCAAACTTCACCCCTTTTGTCAACACATTCGCCACCAGGATCTAGAGGTGTTGTTGAAAGTGTCTTGTCAACTACAATTGAATCTGATGCGACCCAACCTGAGGACATTGCGAATACTCCACCGAAGAATATAGCCCCGATAATTAATCCAGTTAGTAGAGTGTAGTCCTCAAAGGCTCCACGAAAGAACCTATTGTCTCCCTCTCGCCTAGCCCGAATGAGGTCTAACTCCCTGTCCAGACTGTTCTTCTCAGTCTCCTCAGGTTGCTCCGATTCGCCCACAAACGGACGAAGTTAGGAGCGGGTCATCAACCCGCCGGTCTAAACCTCCGAGTTCCTACGGAACTCGTCGTAGTGGTCCTAAGTCCAATTCAGTCTCTTCGACTAGCGAATGCTGCACCCAGGAGACATAGTGCTCCGAGTAGTGCACCAAAACCAGGTAGTGCCGGTGGCATAGCGGCTGATTGAGATGAATACTCAGAAGCCCATGTGTCGTAAAGCTCGGGTTCAGCATCACCTTCGTAATCGCCCCAATCTATCGAGACTTCATCTCCAGGGGAGACAAAACCATCTGCATCATGATCGACGTAAGTTAGAGTAACTCCACCGGCTTCGCCGCCGGTTAGAGGAATACTGAAGTCGTTGGTACAGTCATTCAAATCTGGTTCAGTCATCATCCCTGTATCTTCGTCATACTCCCCTTCGCAGTCGCTGATGAAGTGAACCTCGAAGTCCGTGATTGGTGCGTTTAGAGTCTGGTTATCCGCAACAAATCCAGTGATTACCGGAGGTAGGGTATCTGGCTGTTCGTTGTTCTCATCACCATTATCGGTGCTCTGGTAGAACCACTCTTCGTCCGAGCCATCAGGGCAATCATCTCCCCAGTCGTTGACCCAAGAGAATGGAATTACAGTGCCATCTGCACATTCGAACTCGGATATCTCTTCGCCTTGATACGGTTCGTCTGAACCATCATCGCAATCTTCCCATCCATCGTCATAGGCGTATTCGTCAACAACTTGGCCATTGTCGCAAAGCAATCCATATGAAGTTTCGATAGATGCACGGAATCCACTACCAGTTGATTCATCCAAGAAATAGAATTCGAAAAATTCGCCACCACCATTAATGAGAAGTGCTCCTCCATCAGCCTCGATAATCTCTCCTACTGGCTCAAGACAGATATCATCATCTGCATCATATGAACCACCTACCCAATTTGAGCAGTACATTTCTGCGTCTTCAGCATCTTCTGCACCTGATTCATCAATCCAGTTATGAATAGGTTCTTGCAGGTGGGTGTCATTCCTAAAGCCCTCAAAGGTTAGATCGCAGACATCATTATCGGAATCGTACGTACCACCATTTTCTTCGCAATAATCACCTGTATCGTCACCAGTCATTTCAGACCAATCTTCTTCTGATACAAGGACGGTTATTGAGTATGGAGCTGTAACTGGAGTGTCTCCAACGACATAGTCAGTGTAGTACTCAGTCGGTTCTCCACCACAATCGCTCATGTCGAGATTAGTTCCGTCCCACTCGTCTGCGGCATTGTTCTGTACCATGCTGGTGTCCATCATGCGTGTGCAGGAAAGATATGACTCTTCAATGAAGTTCGGACCACTGTCATTTCCGCCCTCGAAAGTGGCCTCATCCGACCCATCGTAGCAGTCACCATATCCATCGTTAATCCAACTCCAAGGAATCTCTTCCCCACTGTCACAGAGATACATTACTTCGTCTCCATCATTGTCAGATTCGTCTGAACCATCTTCACAATCAGGGTAGCCGTCATCGACCCAGTCGATCGGAATTGTCTCTCCGGAACCGCAGATGAATTCATGCTCACCTTGTACATCAATCCAAACTGGAATTGAGGTTCGTGGAAGAGTATCATCGACCTCAATTACAACCGCATCATCCCACATTACTTGGTAATGCATTGTCATGACTCCTTCATCGGTATCTTGGTGCATTGAATACGATACTAAATTTTCATTCTCATCGATTGTAACATTCATGGTCATTGTTCCCATTTCATCGTCTAGATGAATGGCCATTGTTTGAGTACGGTCTCCTGAATTGTAGCTGATTTCAGTAGTTGCATTCTCAGGTAATTCATCGAAGCCATCTCCTTCTTCGCCTTCTGGAAGTTCAAGCATCCCTTCCATTCCCTCTTCTGAGCCACCTGAATCAAGAACAGATGCAACGGTATCTAGTACGTTAGGTGTTGAATCACGAGTTTGATACGAACCTGAACCTGCCCCACCGGCTTGTGCCGCCATCATTCCACTCATCGAATAGTGAATATTCACTACCTCTCCGACCTGGGCATGAGTGTATTCCATCATAATCATAGGAACATAGGAAATGGCTGTGTGAACATAAACCGAATCGTTGTTCAAATCGACCATTACTTGTTGGGAAGAGGTAACATCGATTTCCATACCCATTTCTGGATTGAAACCATTCATGTTGCTTGTATATGAATAACCTGCTCTAGGTGATTCTTCTAGTAAAGCGTCTATACCCATTTCTTCTTCCATGGCAGTCATGAATGCATCCATTGAAGCGATGTAAATACAGTCGCCGAGTAATTCAACAGTGGCATTTTCATCGTAATTTGCAGCATTTTCATCCACGCAACCTAAGATGTCGTCGACAAGATCCTCTCCAGAAAGACAACCTGTCATCGGAGTGGCAATCAAAATTAGGCTAGCCAGAAGGGCGTACGCTCTGTTCATTAGAAATATGCAGGAATCCGCCACTTATCAATTAAATGCCGGCATTGGGAAAAAATGGTGCAGGGGACAGGATTTGAACCTGCGAAGCACTACGCACTGGGACCTAAACCCAGCCCCTTTGACCGCTCGGGAACCCCTGCTTAACCACCGGCCGTGAATTCAAGGTCAAGAATCCAACGGTAGTCACTTCTAGGTCCAAAGAGGTGATAACGGGTACATTCGGCGAGGTGAATTTGGGGTGCACATGTCACGCATAGGTATTCTTGGACTAGGTAATTGGGGTACCGCCCTAGCAAAGGTCTGGTGTGAAGATGGTCACAATGTAATGGGCTGGACTGTTGAAGCCGAAGTATACGAGTCATTGATGACCAGCAATATCAATGAAAAGTACCTACCTGGACACGAAATTCCTACTCTAGATTCCACCATGGAGTTATCCGATCTAACCGATACTTGTGAGATACTAATTCTTGCATTACCTAGCAGTGTGATTCTATCTGTTGTAAATGACCTAATTCCTCATTTACGCCCATCGCATGTTCTAATTGATTTAGCCAAAGGATTGGCACCAACCTCTGAGAGTGAATCAGGAATGATTTCTCGTGAGATTGAAGACCGTCTTTCCGCTGCAGGTAAGTCCAATCCAGTGGTTGTTCTGACAGGCCCAACAATCGCTCCTGAAGTCGCTCGAGGAGTAATGACAACGGCCCTAGTTGCTTGTCATGATAGATCCATTGCCGATAGAATCGCAGAGCGCCTTTCGACTGAATCTCTGGTTCTTACCGCTACGAATGATGTAGAGGGTGCAGAATTATGGGGGGCATACAAGAATACGGTTGCTCTTGCTTGTGGTTTAGTTGATGGATTGAGGGATGGAATTGGTGGCGATAATCTCAAAGCGGCATTGGTTCTTGCTGGATTCTCAGAAGGGATTACTCTGCTTGACGCAATGGGTGCAAATTCCGGAACAGCCTTTGGACCTGCTGGAATCGGAGACCTGTACGTGACTGCAACTAGTCCACGCTCAAGAAACCGAACGCTAGGAGAAAAACTTGGTTCTGGAAAATCTCTCGAACAGGCTCTCGCAGAGATGCATATGGTGGCTGAGGGAGTTAGGGCGACTAGGATGTTCCTAAACCGAGCAGAGAGATTAGATATTGAGGTGCCGTTCCTTTCAGCCTTGGGTAACCTCCTTGATGGAGAGGAAGAAGTTTCAACTGCTGTTCGACGAATGGTTGAAGCTTACGAATCTTAGCTCAATCGAGCATCTTAATTTATCCAAGAGGGGATAAGGACGTCCCTCCATAATGGGGCATTAAGGTACTCTTCTTCGGTGAAAAATGATCTTGCATATATCGAAATGAAATCAATGATTAAAACAACGATGTAAATGATAATTAGATATGCAAACACCTTATCATATTGTAAAAATCGAAGATACAGATCTATGTAATATCCAATTCCTCCTGCGCCAACAATGCCGATTACAGTACCAGATCGGAAATTATATTCAAACATGAATATCGAGTGAGAAATTAGATCATTTGCGGCTTCTGGAATAACGACGTTAACTGCGACTTCCCAACGACTCAAGCCTATTGCATTCGCCGCATCCAAAGGAGTTTTTGTCAGACCCTCAATTGATTCGTACTGTAATTTTCCAAGATACCCTACGGTGTAAATAGTCATTGCGAGGACACCAGCTAAAGGACCTAGGCCGACTAGAATAACCAAGAAAATCGCCCAAATCAATGCTGGAAGACTCCTGCATGCTGAGATAAGAAAGCGGGTAGGGTAAGATACCCATCGCGGGCTTAAATTTCTTGAAGCCATTATCGATAGCGGGAGAGTTAATACCATCCCAAAGACTGTTGCAACAAATGCGATTTTTAGGGTCTCAATTACTCCCTTCCAAGCAGTTGAACAAGTGAAATCGAAAATTGGTTGGGCGGTACAAACAGGGTATGATTGAGGTTCTAGAACGCTCATGTCGGGTGGCCAAAGAGACTGAAAGAAGAATCTGACAAGATTGTCTGGGCCACCTGCTAATCTACCCCAGTCGCCAACCATTCCGTTTAGAATTACAATTGCAAGCAAAAGAAGAATCCATAGCACCATTGCCATCTTTTCGCCATCTACTGCTATCTTCTTCATGAATTCAACACCACGGCTTTTGGTTCAGTAATGAATGGATTCACTCTTCCATCATCAATAACTAGGAGGCGACTTGCCATTGACTTGGCTCTAGAAATATCATGCTCGACAACGATTAATGCTGAATTATTTTCTCTCACGTAGGTTGTCACACTTTCCAAAACCATAGTCAAAGTTTCTTCGTCTAATTCACTCAAAAATTCATCCGCTAGAATTAATCTTGGTCGTTGAGCCAATGTTCTGGCCGTTGCGACTCTTCTCTGTTGGCCACCTGACAATCTCCTAATTGGTTCTCTTGACTTTTCCTCAAGCCCCATTTGTTGAATCGCATTGGTAACTCGTTCGTTTCTTTCCTTCCTATCATTAGTTCCAGCTCGAGCACCCAACATTACATTGTGCCTAACACTTGCATGACGAACTAAACCCAATTTTTGTGGGATATACCCTAGTGAGCCACGGATAGGTTTCGAGGGGATTTCGGCACCACACACTTTGATTGAACCGGAAATTGGACGTATTAGTCCCGCAATTGTACCAAGTAAAGTGGACTTCCCGATACCAGAAGGACCCGCTATGGCTACTATTTCACCAGGGAATATTTCGAGATTGGGGATACTGACTAAGGGTGATTCAGTTTCATATCCAATTACTACATCTTCGAGGGAGACAATCGGATTTTCTGAACCCATACCCTCGGACAACTCCAAAGCCCCCTTGTAATTTAGGCGACCCTAAACCAATATATGGTATTGATGGGTTTAGTGATAACAAAATATCTCACGAATCAGATAACTTATATCGATTCTTGCAAGAATGAATAGGCTCCGGGTACAACACTTACCACCTCAGATAGCAAGCCAAGATGTTCTTGTGAATTTGTTCTAACAATCCCTGTACCATCGAGTATATTGTTTAGAATTTCATCACCACAGATTTCCCTATTATTATCTGAATTTACCTTGTGTGTAGAAATATCGTAACAACCAGTATATGTTCCAAATCCAGGTCTAGAATAATTCTCTAGATACATCTGATAATTCAAAGTGACTAAGGAGTTGAGAATAGCGGCTCTACTTCTAGAATCAAGAGTCGAAGGGTTGTACATTACAGATTCACTTGGAGACACACCGACTTGACCCAGAGATAGGTACTGGTCAATTTCCATGCACCAATCCTGATTTTCTTGTTCTTCCTGATTACAATTTTCTTCTAGTGCATCTTCTCCGACGAATGCTATTTCACTTACATTTTCGGATAGGCAGCTAATCGCACCTGCCTCTCCCACAAGGGTACTTGAAGATGAAAGAAGAGAAGATTGATTTCCAAAATAGCCGCGTATTGTTTCGATAATCTCGACATTTTCTTGATTAGGATAATAATACCCATTTTCAATTAGATAATGTATAGGAAGAATTGTGTGAATTGGAGATTGATAACCGGTGAAGCAAGACACTCTTCCCTGCATCATTGCAAATGGATCGGTGCTAGTTTCATTGTCTGAACTTGCTCTAGCCAATTCTCCTGAATTTGAGACTAAGGCAGTAGAATACCGCTGAGTCAATTGATCCTTGTTTTGTATTGCTCCTAGAACTGAGAGATTATGTAATTTCCATCCGACTAATGAAGAAGATGAAGGAAGGAATCCGATGTGGGCCTCACCTGTTTCAATTGATTCAATCATTTCTGATTGAGAATTAACATAGTGAATTGAAACATTTATTCCTAATTCTATAGATAGAAATTCGGCTAAATGAATCGGGTCACTATTGGTTTCTAATTTTGATTCATCTAGTTCGAATGCAACAATTAATTCTTCTATTGTTATTGTTATTGATTCACTTCCATTATCGGTATAATAAGCTGAAATCCCAGGGATATTCGATACCAGAGGTGTGTATATACCAAGATGAGATTCAGAATCTGTAGAAACTACACCCTTTGTGCCTAGTGTGTTGTAGAGAATTTCGCTGTAATCCTCGTTTGAACTAAAGTCAATTAGAAATTCCGTAAGTTCACTGATTACTAAATCGTCATCAAAATTAGAATGAGTCATGAAAACATCACTGGGGGTCTTAGCGAATGGTTCGAGAGAAACATATCTCGAGGCATCCAAACACCATTCTTCGACATTATTGCCATTTTCTGTGTTGCAGTATAGAGAGACCGTGTTATCCTTCGCAAATGCAACCTCACCGGCCCCATCTGAGAGACATCTTAGAGCCCCTGAAAACCCATAGTACTGTGTGCCTGGTTCCGGAATTGATGAGTTTTCGTTGAAGAATTCGAAAATTGTATCTCTTAGAGATTCGATATCATTTGGATCGCCAATTACATTTGCATACCCTAATCCAAGGAAGAATCCCATTGGAACCATCATTCCTGTTGAGTGTAACCAACCCGTATGACAGGAAGTTTTGCCTTGCATCAGTGAGAATGGATTTGTTAGCGGATCATCATCAAAATATGCTTCAGCGATATCGCTATCGTCGAGAACCCAAGCTAGAGAATTGTAGTATGTCCTGCCGTCTGATTTTTGGTCAGCCGCAAAAGCTTGCAAACCGTATTGATTCCACCCAATCCAAGCAGCACCACTATCCATTAGAGCGATATCGGCATTTCCAAACCTTAGTGCCTCGAGTATCGCTGCTTCTGAATCAACGGCATAAATTGTAAAATCAAATCTACTGTTTTGGGTAAGAATATCTGCCAGCATCTCAGGATTAGTTTCTGACTCAAGCATACCCTCGGACACTTCAAATGCTAGAACAATGGGAGTTCTTGTTTGATTATTTGATTCTTCAGAATCACTCAAGCAACCGGAGAAAGTGCTAGAAAGCAGGATAATAGTATAGCAAATGACCAGTATTTTGTAATGTCTTTTTGTCGGCATTGAACAAATCCTCTGTCTACCTGACTATTGCTTAGGATGCTGATTTTTCAATGTTGGTCCTAAGGAAAACATAATTTTGAATTTAATCCTGGTGTTGACAGGGGAACCTGTGATGTGTACAGACTGCTCTCTAAATGACGCTGTTAGAGTCCCCCCTGCCAACGGGTATTGCCAATGCTAAATGGCTAAGGTTGTTGACAGGGGGCCTATTGCGTTCGAATACTGAATTCGAATGTAGGTGTCAGGCGCTATTACGCCCCCTGCCAACTGTTTTGTCTTATCGACTGGTGGTTACGTATTTCATTGGAGAGTTCCAATGTCTTCAGCTGTGATGCCAAAAGCATCCCAGACTGGCTGTAGATAGGAGCGGATATCAGCTTCATAATCTGCTGTTGCGTCTCCATCATTCTTCAGATCGAAGATTTCAAGAATCTTGTCATTGTAGTAATTAGCATACCATCCAAAAGCCTCGCACTCCTCCTGTGACATTCCCTCATGCTGAGCGTGTGTCACTGAATTATAGCATCCTGTGAATTCCTCTCCATTCGGGTCGTTTGGAGAGGTGTAGTTCTCCAGATACATGTATGCCTCGCAGGATTCCTGTGAGCTATCCGATGAGACCGTGTGAGAGACCATGTTGTAGCAGATCGACGTGTACTCAGCGACATATGCCTCGATGACCCTGTAGAAAGCGTGACCCTCTGCCTGGTGCTTGTCATAGTCTGAAGTATCTCCAGCTGCTAGGTCGTCCGTCATCTTTGATGCGTACCTTACAGAAGCCTGTGAGTAGACGATTACAATATTCTTGAGAACCTCGTCGCGTGCATCGACTACTCCTTGCATATCCTCATTCTGGAGTGCAGTCAAGCCAGCGTTCATTGCGGCTAGAGTAGCGATGTTTGTAGCATCACCAGTCCCAAAGTTGCCACCTCTCTTTGCGGCGGTTGCATATGGCCCACATCCATCGTAATCATGGTTGGAATCGTCAGGACCATGGTAGAAAGCCCATCCTTCGTCCCAAGCGTGTTGAGCATCATCGGCCCCCCAGTTTCCTGCTTCCGCCTTGATGATTGCAGCGTTGAGTTCATGGATTGCATAAGCAGTCATTACACCATTCTGGATTCCCTTTTCGACTGCTTGATCTCTGACAGTGTCAGATTCTCCCTCGAAAGGACCTGTGCCATCAATGGCTGCGGATACGAAGTCATTCCATGAGCCGTCTGCACCATAGTATGCGTCGTAGGCGTGGTTCTTGCCAGAAGCATCTGCAAAGCCCATGAGGGTCCTGTAGGAACCGTCGGACTTCTCCGCGTGCTTTCCATCTTCGTAGATATCCTTCACACCGTCCCAATCGTATGCACCAGAGAGATCCTTGATGTCGCAGACATCACCCATTAACATTCGGTGATTATCAACGTTGGAAGCATATGTGTACCCTCCATCGGCGTCATCAAGATCTACATCATTTCCTGCACAACCGGCAATAGCACTGCCGATTAATACTAAAGTCATCATTAAGGTCATTGTTCTATTCATAGTTTAGGTCTCCCTAAATCTGCCGGATAGCGATGTGTATATCAAATTTAGGGAGCCCTAAACACTTGAATCATACGTGGAAAATTATCATATAACTGATGAGCAGTCAATTGATTTGTAGACGGGATTTTTTTATACATCCCTACTGGTAAATATTGGTGGCTAGTTACAAGGAGAGGATTAGTCTTGAGAAATTTGGGACATAGATTGGGAGCTTCTGGTACCAAAATGGAAAATACCATTGAAGGGCTTATGAATTCATTCGGCCTAGTGGATAATAGAAAATTCAAGTATTGGGAATTTGATATTAGAGAATCTTTGGATGGAATAATTTTTGTCTTTCATGATGACCAAATACTTGTAGATGGAGAATTAATCGAAACCGCCAAATTGAACTTCTCTGAAATAATGAAAGCGGGTGAGGATTTGGGAGTAAAGATACCTACATTTTCAGAAGTTGTTGAAGTATTGGGTGATCGGAAAGAAGATGTCATGGTTGAAGTAAAGGATTTGAGAACTGATGCCGCTAGAAGAACTGTAATCACTGCGATTTCTAATAAACCAAATTGGAAACTGATGGCTACTCCAACTCGATTCTTGGAATCTTTTCCTGGCGAATCTAGGAGTTATTGGGAGCGATTTACTCGAGATTTGGACGTAGAATTAGTTAGAGTTGGCCGTCATAAATTGAACCTTTTCAGCGCCTCTAAATCCTATTTTATGTGGAAATTTGCTCAATTTAAATGGTTTTTCGGGATCTAATAATAATTGAGAATGATGCTTGGTTGAGATTTGTACATACTATTTATCGTTAGTTTAGGGTCCCCTAAACATTATCAAATAAACCGATTTCGGAGATGTATGGAAAAAACTAGTTGGGCTGGTTGGGCCAAAGCTAACAAAGCACTTTTGCTCGCTGGATTAGTGCTATCTGCGACCGTATTGTATCTCATTTTCGACATTAATTACGAACAATGTGATGATGAAGATAACTGTATTACAATCGCTTTTGAGGTACAAGATGACTATTTGTATTTTGGAAAGGAGAACCCTCAGCACTTGGCAGACAAAATGAGTGCTCTTACTGGCATGGATGTTGAAATAATGCCTGTATCGAATTCTGGTGCGATAATCGAGGCTATCAATAATGGTAATGCGGATATTGGGTTCGTAGATGGTGCGGCCGCTTGGCTTGCATGGGAAGTTTACGATTTGGACGTGCTAGCGGCCGAGTGGAAATTCGATCAAAGGACTTACTATAATGCGGCAGCTTGGGTCAAAAAGGATTCTGAAATTGCAGAAGCATATCTAGATGACGACCCAGATACAGACCCTTTTGCTTTGATGAATGGAAAAACGTCTTGCCACACAGGATGGCTGAAAAGTGCTGGGATGTTGATTCCAATGGGTTACTTGATTGGAAATGGATATGCCGAGGTAATTGGAGATCCTGAAGAAATAACTTCATTACGAGACACTGTGACTAATTTCTTCAACGAAGATTCAAGCATACCGGATGGAGGCACTCAATATTCCGGATACAAAGGTGCAATGAAGTGTATGATGACTGATCGCGGAGACGTCGCTTTAGTCAAGGATACTGCATATATGCTCTACTGTGATGAAAATGAGGATGGAATAGCAGATGGCCCTGACTGGTGTCTGGATAGGGATGAACTCGTTATGCTAGAGCCGTTTGGTCAAGCACCGAGTCACCCCGCTTTGTACAATCCCTCGACTATGGATGCCGAGATGGTCGAACTAATTCAAGATGCATTGGTGAGTATGAATAATGATGAAGAAGGTACGAAGATACTCTCAGATGTTTTAAACACTGAGGGAATGGTTGCTACGAATGCTACTGCTCACCTTGGCACATATGGTGCGGCAGTAGAGAACGTTCCAGGAATACAAGCATTTTTCGAGGATTGATAATAGAACACAAATTAGCGTTCTGTGCCAAAGTCGAGGCTTCTGAATGAGAGTGACGATTCCAATCCTAATTTTGTTGATATTATCCCTATTTGCTGGATGCTTTTCAGACGATGGAGATGATTTTGACTGGGCTGATCCGCAAACAACAGATTGCAATTTAGCTAATGACTTGACTTGTACTACTTTGTTTGCGGGAACTGGTACGCCTCATCACTCCGAAGTAAATCCTCTAACCAACGAATTGTGGATAATTTATCTCAGTGGAATGGTGAAAATTTGGCAAGATGATGAACTGATTCAAGCTGGAGACCTAAGTGAAATTGTAAATAGATGCCATACAGAACAAGGATTACTTGGATTTGCATTCGATGCAAACTATAATTCCTCTAAACAACTCTTGCTATCATATGTGGAAAAAGGGAGTTGCGAAGGAGCGAATACGGCAGATCTTGTTCTAGCATCAGTTGTTGTTACTGATGATGTCATAAATTTGGACACGTTAACCGTCTTGAAAACCGTCGAACAGCCATACAGGAATCATAACGGGGGGCATTTACTTGGTTTGGGTAATGGAAAATACCTCTGGGGAATTGGAGATGGAGGTGGGGCTAACGACCCAGAAAAGAATGGGCAAAATTCTGAAAATTTACTAGGCACTATTGTTTACTTCCAATACTCAAACGGCGAGGTTAATCCGGTTATGAATTCAGAAAATGAAAACTCCTACATCTTGCACTATGGTTTGCGAAATCCATGGAAATTCGACGTGGGCCCTAATGAGCAACTATGGATTGCCGATGTCGGACAAAATTGTTGGGAAGAAATTAATTTGGTAAACCTGGTAAACAAATCAAACCTTGGGTGGTCAGAAAAAGAAGGATTCAGTGATTTTTCCGAAGGGGGAAGTTGTGAAGGAGGAGTTGTATCTGAAAATAATGAATATACAGACCCGGTCTTTGTCTATGGTCACAATAACGGAAATTGTTCCATAACTGGAGGCTTTTGGATTGAGAATACAATAATCTCAGACCACGGTGGTTATCTGTTTGGAGACTTTTGTTCCGGTTCGCTATGGATTCTATCCAATGGTGTAAATCACACATGGAAAGAGACCTATCTTGGTAACGTAGGGGGACTAATTGTAGGGTTTGGAGAAGGGTCTAATGGAGAGCTTCTGGTCTTTTTCTGGACTGGAGAAATCATACAAATCACCCAATCTGCTGCCGCCGATAGCAATATCGTCTGAGACCTGCTCGAGTATCGTGATGAGACGCCAAGGCGTGCTTAGAATCGTGGTCATGATTACGATTATTGGAATGATGATTTCTTGCTTACCAATGGGCTACCAACAAGGTAGTCTTGATGACTCTCAAGACAGGAGAGAGCAGCTTGGCCCTGGTGAGCCAACGATAGAAGAAAGATGCAGTGTCCTTACTTTCGAGGATATGTTTGAGTATACCAAAGCAGTATTCAATTTCACTATTGCCAGTGATTGGAACTCTGCCGAGATTGAAGCAGTTGCATGGGTTAATGGGACTTTGGCGGATGATGTGAGAGAGAGTTTAGATGAATATATTGCACAATTATACCCAAGTGGCGGTGATGGATGGATTTCTACAGATGAAAGAGAGGGAGTTCGAGCAATCGCTTCAGAATGTATTCAATACACCCTTACCAGAATGGGAATGCGCGACGGAAGCCCTCACAGGGGAGGAGAAGGCACCGATTGGAAAAATACCTCATGGACTGAAGATGAAGTCTTAGTCGAAGAATGGAATCTAGTCCCTCCACTGCATTCGGAATCCAGAGAATGCTCAGGAATTGGAGGAAATAGCGATTGTTACGAAGTACCGGTTTTCCCAGATAGCGACCGAGACTGTGACACCAGCATAGATGTATCAAGTGGTCAGGATGAATGTAGAATGATGCTATGGTTAAATGCCACCATGACAATCTCCAGCCTCAACAATCCAAGTGATTTCACTCTGGCTTACAATGCCTCAAACATGAGTGGTGCGGAATACCATATTAGATTCCCTGTAACCGAAGGTCTACGTCTAGATATGTGGGAAGAATGCGAAGGACGCGACGTTCAAGTTGACATGGGAGACTACGCTGGTCTTGCTCCTTTGAGAGGCAGTTGTGTTGGCGATGGATCCAGTTCCTACGAACTGAATGAAAATGAAGATGGAAGTCTAACCTACTCCTTCTACCCAAACATGGCTCAATGGCCCATAGGTGAGGACCTATTTGCTGACTTTACAACTGCACCCATCCCAGTAGACGACCCGCCGGTTTGGTCAGAAAACGCTCCAATTGATGGCGCTTGGTTCCCACTCGCGATCGGAGGGACTCAGGTTATTGCAGATTGGAATGATGTTCAGCTTTGGTTCGAGGATGAGGCGGGAGTGTCAAATCTCGAAATTAACTGCAGAGGAGACTCCGGATTGCAAATCAACTACTCGCAAAGAGAGTTATCGATGGATGTCCCAATAGACCAACCTGGAGAAGTTACCTGTGAAGCAATCGATAGCGCAGGTCAATCTTCTGGGAATAGAACTTGGAATGTCGGAATTCCATTCCAGATATCAACTTCAACCACTGACTTATCTGACCCTCATCCAATTACCTTGTCTCCAAATCAAGGATGGCCAGAGTTATCTGTTGAGATTAGGTTTACTTCCAGTTCTGATGAGTCAGGAACCTATTCAGGGCCCTATTTACTCCAAGGAACTGAAATCAGCGAAAATGTGGCTGCAGTTGGGCTAATTCCTGGCCCTGCATATGTCGCGGTAATAGTTACTGGAGATGGTGTCTATAGTTTACAAGCGACTTATGATTTGGGAATTGTGAAGGCTAGCAGTGCTCCAATAATGACTGTTAATTCCGAAGGCTGGGATGGTGATTCATGGTCGATGAGTGGGCAATTCTCCGACCCTGATGGTGAAGCTGTCACTTTCACACTGCTAATTGATGGTTCCTCGGTTGGTAGCATTTCCGTTAGTGGAAATATTTGGTCTACACCTCAGATTGATTTCTCCGTTTGGGCAGAAGGCACTCATATCGTTGAAGTTCGTGCCTGTGATGATTCTGGAATTTGTTCAAGTCAAAAGCGTAGTATTGACAATACCCACCTGTTCGTTGACCCCGAACCTGAACCCGAACCTGAACCGCCTAAGGATAACTCCTCAGTTCTTCCTTCTATGGGATTGGGCGGTCTGATTCTCGCGGCATCTGCCGCCCTCATATACTCGGGCCGACGCGACTGAGGTCATGAGCTTCTCCGGCACGGTTGACAGAGAGTCCCACGAAGGAGGTCTCCTAGTCGCCTTCGAGGGGCGTGCACCAAGACTAGGTGCTACTTTGCGCATAATCGGTGGAAAGCCGATTGGAAAGGTGAATTCTGTAATCGGAGCAATAGATCGAGCCTTTGTTCACATTCACCCAATATATGACGAAATAGACTCTTCCAACGCAATCGGTTCGCCTGTTGAAATCGCCCCAAGGGAAAGGCGAGAAAATCGTGGCCGTGGAAGAGATAGGTACTCGAAAAGAGATAGTCGAGGTAATGACCGACGTGGAAGAAACGAACACAAAAAAGGCCGAGATTGGACTTGCCCTAAGTGCAATAATTCCAATTTCTCATTCCGAAAGAAGTGTAACCGCTGTGAAGCAGATAAGCCCCGTGATGCCGCGGGCAAGTTTGAGAGAAAATTTGACAGAGGTAGAAATAATTCTCAAAAATCCGGGGATTGGACTTGCCCTAAGTGTAACAACTCGAACTTTTCTTTTAGAGATAAGTGCAATCGATGTGAAGCATATAGACCCGGCTCTGGAAATAAATCTTCATCCAGAGGTGGACGTAATCAAAATCGTGGTTCTAGACCCCAAGGAAGACCCCCCGCACGCGGAAGGGGAAGGTCACCTGGCAGCGCTAGTAAACCACGTAGATCTGGATTCAGAGGTACTGGCCGAGGTGCTCCTAGGGGCAATCGACCAGGTAGAGGCAGCGGTAGGCGCTGAGTTTGGGACACCCCAGCATTCATCTTGTCTAAACCCGAGCAACACCTATGGCGAGCAAGGCGGATACGCTTTGGGAAGAAGTTCTCGAGCTTGAAGAGTCTGGCGAGAGGCAAGAAGCCCTCAATTTATGCCATCAAATCACTCGAATGGAGCCAAATCATGCCGCCGCCTGGAAAATGACTGCAAGGATGACTCTTCCAGCCGCAAGGAGAGGGGTGCAAGATATGCCCACTCTATCACAATCTGCTAGTGCTTATGCAGCATTACAAAATGTCGTGAGACTAGAACCTGAGGATGCCGAATCATGGGCATTAGGGGGAATTCTTCTGATTGACCATCTTGGTATGCTAGAAGAGGCCCTGGAGTGGTGGCAGCAAAGAAGACAGGTAAATCCTGAAGATGTGACGCCATTAATCGAACAAATTGCTATTCTGGTTAGACTAGGGATGTATTCTGAAGCAAGCGAATTATTGGAAATAATGTTCGAATCAGAAATGGAACAACCAGACCGCCAGCAACTGATGAATATGGACCGAGTTAGGCAAATGGTCGATAAGGCCGCCAAAATGGAAAAGGAAGAAATTTTCAGACCTCAGAATCCAAAACATCCTAGATGGGAAATAATCGGTCGAATGAAAACTAGAAAACCCCTTTCGGAGACTTTCTTTCTGTTTACATTTGTAGCTCCGATTGTTTTCTTGATGGGAACAGTAGCCATGAGTTTACTTGGTGGTAGCCAATATGGATTCATTTTGGTATTCTTGATTATTCTAGGGCTATTTATGGGGGTAAGTAGGGCTGGTGCAGGTTTACTACAGAGTCTCAATCGACATGCCCTTGACCTAGAGAGGGCAATTGATGTTGAGGGAACTTCAGGAAAGGTCTGCGTACCCGCTGAAATTCGTGGCAGTAAACTCTACAATCACACAATCGGAAAAAGAACTGATGCTTTCCAAGAACGACATTCAAAAATAATTGAATCTGATGAGGTTATTGGCCAAAAGTGGAAACCTAACCTACCTGATTTTTCAAACACAAAAAACTGGTGGAGAGATGGGAAAGAATCAGAAAGTTAACTCTGAAACATTTTCATGTGCCCGCAGAATAATCATCTAAATAGGCCAATTGCTCATCTGTCAAGGTATCAATACCAATTCCTTCTGCCGTGAGTTTCAATCTAGCTAATTCACTGTCTTGCTCGGCACTTATGTCATAGACGACGTTATCGTATCCATCGCCTTCACTAGCCAATCGGCAAAGTGCAAGGAATTGATTAGCGAATGACATATCCATCACTTCACTTGGATGACCTTCTGCGGCAGCAAGATTCACTAGCCTTCCACGTGCAAGCAAATGAATCGTCCGTCCATCTTTGAGTTGGAATGCTTCATTGTCTTCTCTGATTGTGTAAACCTTCTCGGCTCTCTCCTCAATATCTGAAATGTTAATCTCACAATCGTAATGTCCAGTATTACAAACGATTGCTCCATCTTTCATGACATCAAAATGCCGACCGACGACGACATCTTTCATCCCTGTTGCTGTACAAAATATATCACCAATCTTTGCAGCATCATCCATTTTCATAACGCGATATCCATCCATAACTGCTTTCAGGGCAGCAATAGGATCGACTTCTGTAACAATTACATTGGCACCCATACCACGGGCACGATTGGCTAATCCCTTACCGCAATGTCCGTACCCTGCAACAATGAATGTTTTACCGGCGAGTAAGACACTAGTGGCCCTAATTATTCCATCAAGAGTTGACTGGCCAGTACCATGCACATTATCGAAATCCCACTTTGTGGCTGCGTCGTTGACTGCAATCACAGGGTAGAGAAGTTCTCCCGCCTCTCCCATGGCTCTGAGTCTGTGGACACCAGTGGTAGTCTCTTCAGTACCTCCAATAACACCTGCTGCTAGTTCTGGAAACTTACTATGTACTCGATAAATCAAGTCGGCGCCATCGTCTAGTGTAAGTGTTGGATTGAACTTGAGAGTGCGATCTATTGATTGGTAGAACTCTTCGGTATTTTGGCCGTACCACGCATGTACATCATAACCCTCAGATGCAAGCCAAGCAGCTACATCATCCTGTGTGGAAAGAGGATTACAACCAGACCAAGAGACCTTTCCACCTGCTGCTTCTATCGTTTCAATTAACACCGCAGTCTCCTTGGTGACGTGAAGGCACCCTGCAATTCTTTGGCCAGCAAGAGGTTGTTCTTTCTCAGCTTTAGTTCGTAACGCTGCAAGTGCTGGCATTCTACTCCGAGCCCAATCTACTTTCAGGCCTCCAGCCTCCGCCAAAGAAAGGTCCGCCACAGTGTATGTTTCACCTATGTCCATGACTCAGGGCGGCCAGCAAGAGGCCTTCAAGGTGCGTTTTGAGCATCCCCCTTTCGAGGGTTTACTCAGTTGCCGCCGCCTTTCCCTTGCTGAGCATAGTATGCTGCGTAATACTGCTCAGCATATTGCCTCGCAGTAGCCTCATCATAGCCTTGACCAACCATCTGTTGTACATACGCTTCGACAGGATCCATCTGCTCAACGCCACCAAATTGTTGGACTGTGTCTTGACCATCGTCTGACTTACCTCTTGATCTTACTACAACTAGAGTTACACCAAGAATAGCCAGAATCAAGATTGCTCCAATAGCAGCGAACATGATTACGTCCGTACCGCCGCTATCCGAAACACAGCCATCAGCGGAAGGGTTCAGAACACAAGGGTCACTTGGTCGAGGGAGTAAATCGATTGTGAATTCATTATTGATTTCATATCGGTCACCCTCTACTACTCTCCAGTAAACCTTGACCTGCTTTCCTGTAGTTTCCAGGTATAGGTCAGCAATGTTCAGAGTAATCGTGAAAGTGTCCCCGTCTCCGAGTAGAACTGGTCCAGTGGAATTGTACTTTCCTAGCGCCTTTTGAGTAGCCTTTGGAGAGGGTGTCAAATCCAAAACCGCTGGATCCAATGCCACCTCAATCGTTACTCCGTTTTCTGCACCGGAACTTACTACACCATTGATTGTGACCAAATCCCCGCTTTGAGAATCGGTTGAACGAGGTGAGGTGATATCCACAACTGGTGGGTCATCTCCAAAGTCTTCTCCAACTACAATGAAGTAAATTCGTGCCTTTTCAGATTGTTTTCCGGCACGATCGTACACGATCAATTCTAGCCTAATTTGATTTTCCAGGGTTCCATCACTAGTCATGTTTCGGAATACATAATTCCACATGTCACCACCTGCTGCATCCGGTACTTGGAAGGTGTGACCTTCCAGAGTTGGGTTCGAAGAATCTACGGGATAATCGAAGAAGACTCTGTACTCAAACATCTCAATACCTCTCTCACCTTCAGGTGCGTCATCGTCAGAGCTTGCTGAAGAATCGAAGGACAGGCTAATGTCACCGCTGTCGGTCAATCTAACTCTGTAAATTGGCCAATCAACACCTCCGACCGTCTTGCTTCCTTCAAGACTTACATACTCATCTGTAACACTGTTTTCAACAAGTTGTAGATCTGCATTTGGCCGATATTCGTCAGCTAATGTATCATCGGTCACAAGATGGATGTAGGTGATTCTTGTGTGACCTTCATCATCATGGAGGTACAATGTCAACAGCCATTCTGCTCCAATTCTACATCCGGTTGTTGAGCTCGAATCCCCAACACAGAAGCTACCGAGTGCTGGTATGCTTGCACTGTTTTGGCGGATATGGCTAATCTCTCCGAAGTCGATGATTTCACCAGCCCAACCTGTAACTGACTCGTTCATATCGGTTGATTGTAATGTCCAATCAGCTGTGATGCTGTCAGCCAAGGTTGAATCTGATGTTAAGAATGAGAAGTCAAGTTCAGAGTTCGACTTGATGTACATAGTTGCATAAGCACCTGTTACTGTATCAATCGATGGTGCTTCACCATTTACAGTAAGGTCGAATCCATCTCCTGCAATTCCGAATTCAGTAGGGTACGGATTGACATGATAAGCCAACATGTTCGATAGCAGAGGCATTGAAGTTCCACCAAATGGTTGGGAGAAGCTTGGGTTCTCTACATCTAAAGTTGTAACAATCATTCCTCCCGCACCGCGATTGCAGATTGAGAGTAGTGATTGTGAATCAAATGACTCACTTCTCATCAATGTGTGGAAGGTTCCAGTTGGGTCACTAATTCTACCTCCACAAACTTGTGGGATTTGGTCGAATTGAACCTGTGCAGTATCGAGGCCCGCTAAGGCAACATATGCTCCACCATGAACACCAGCAAAGGCTGCTGTGTCGACGTTATTCATCAAAGGATGATAAGCATCGACAATCACCAAGTCATCGTTTGTGACGGTGTTGTTCCACTGATTTCTCATTGCAATGTCCATACCGAAAGGTAGCCTATTTGGCTGGTATTCGTTACGATATGGCCCAAGGTGAATCTGAACTGTTCCTCCGTTAACCATGTATGCTTCTAGAACCTCAGTAACGGAAAGTCCGTCAGATTCTCGAGTAGATGCCATCGTTTCGTAGTATTCACCATACTCAACATTGTAATCGGTTTGCCATGGTAGCAAAATCTTCTCGTAATGAGACATCCAATTCTCAGTTGCGTATCTATCCCAATCATTGACTGATAGTTGGGTGTAAGTCATTCCCATTGATTCTAAATCTTGCTTTACTCTCTGCAAACGATTCTGATCGGTAGGGTTGGATAGAATTGCTACATCAACAGTATCAAAGAATTCAATTTCGAAGAACCTATCATTTCCTGATGGTTCTCCGTCCTCGGTTAATATCGCATAGAAACTGATGTTGTATTCGTGGCCATCGTACCAGCCATTGTACGGCGCGGTCCAATTTGCAAAGTCTCGAGCATGAGGTTCAAGATCGAACGGGCCATTATCGGCAGCTTGTTCGTAAACCGTCTGACCTGTTGTCATATCTACAATCTTCATATTGACCTCATATTCTCCCGCGATCACACCATTCAGAAGAGGTACTGTGAATGAGTGTTGAGATACCGAATCATATGTGTAGACACACTTGTATGTAATATCGGATACACAATCCAGTACGTTCGGTTGCATCAAGGTGATGTCAGCGCTTGCGATACTGAAGATAATCTGAGTGTGATTATTTGCAGTAGTTATCTCTGTTTGGTTGTACCAAGATGTTCCTTCTATTGTGTTGTTGAATAGAGTTGTAGAATCTATTCGATATAGTCCGGAATTGAAGTCATGAGTTGCTACTGTAACATCCTGACGCTCGGAAGCATCCAATCCATTGATGTCAGTAATGTAAGTGCCATCATTCTCAAATGTGAATTCGTCAACACGAATGTTGTCAACTGCAAACCCAGCAAGACCTGCATTACCATTCACTCCATCTCCATTCGATTGGAATCTCCAGGTCAGGGACACTTCAGAACCTGAAAGGTCAGTGCATTCAGTCCTCCAATCAAAGGTGTCATTAGAAGTCTGGTTAAGCAGGGTAATATGTGTCATATCGATAATTACAGACTTGACCAAACTTTCGGAATCAAACCAGACTACAGATTCGTATCGGTCTGAGTGGTCGCCCATATATTCAACCTCGTCATATCGACCATTGTTGTCGAAATCTTCACACGCACCAAGGCCACTACCATCCTGGAAAGGCCTTAGTCCATTTTCGTTCAGATCAGTCCAACTTCCCCAAACGGTTCCGCGGTAGATTTCTCCACCCTTAGACCATTCAATCTCTAGTCCCGCCGCATCGCGAATAGCTAGAATATTGCCATTTGAATCTGAGAGATAATCACCCTCCGCGTAGTAATCGAAGGTCAGGTAAGTGAAGTCGGTGCCACCTGCAGCAACTGGGAAAGGATCGAGAGATAGAGTCTCGTCCCAATTATCGCCATATCCTGTGTCTGGATTACCCAACCAATATGCGAAGGAATTGAACACTCCTCTGCTTTGAGGCAACATAGGATGGTCGCCATTTGTATCGTCTAATCGACTTCCATTTTCCTTTCCAGGTTCATCATTATCGTCTTCCCAAATCGGCTCAAATCCAGAGAAATCTTCAATAGCAACTAGGTCAGGAAGAGCGTTCTTGACCACAGTTTCCAATTGGAAGTCCGTCAGAGTGTTCCCGTAATTCTGAACTCTAATCTCGATGTCACGATCTCCTGAGGCATATCTCAATCCATTCTCGAGACTGACCCATGGCTCTTCTGCAACACCTGGGTCGAACAGATTCTCTACAGTGATTTGGAATTTTACTTCGTCATTTGTTGCGTCTGCGTTTTCGAATCCTAAAGGATTGGTTAGTTCAGTGTTGATGTAGTAAGTTCGGTTATCGATGAAATCAGCAGTAAGTGATACTTCCTCAGTAGCACCAGCTGCGAAATTGGAGAATGAAAGAGTTTGACTTACAACTTCTTCTGTACCGAAGATAACATCAGTTTTCCGAATCGAGATATTGTCAAATGCAAACCCATCTAGTCCTGTGTCCTGAGACGAGCCATCTGGACCAACGCTTCCCATCAAACCACTGCGGAAGCGGAATCGAATATCGACAACCTCGCCTGCATAGCGAGTTAGATCGATTGCATCATCACCAGAATAACTTGTCCAAGGTGTGACGGTTTCGGATGCGAAATTTCCGTTATAGGTGTTGTATTCCGGATCATATCCGAATCCATAAAGACGCAGGTATCTCTCATTATCCCATCCTCCAGTGAAGAATACCTGTTCCCATCCATTGCCATCACTCCAGACCTCAATACCACAGGAGTCTTCATACAGCCATCGTTCTACTACAGCGTATTGCTCGGCTAGATACAACTCAAAGAACGCTGCACTACAGAATAAATCTAGGTCGAGATATGCAGCGTCTGCACCTGTCAAGTCCACATTCTCAATGATGAATGCCTCATCCATATTGTTGTAATATCCTGATTCATTATCTTGGTTATTATGATCCATTCCAGCCCACATGTAAGTGGTTGGATTTGTGTCGGCTTCCCACCAGTCATCGGTGGCTGAACCGTTGGAATCAGTAGACGCATTATATTCCTCGTGCCATGAAGACGAACCAGCAGCATATTCTCCTGTGTATGATTTTAGCACGATCGTACAAGATGGGCAATTGGTATTGTCGATGTTACCCTCGAAGTCGTTAGAATAGACAAGGGTGTCAATTCCGTCGAGAACTTCCTTTACTTCTAAGTCGACGTCAATTGAGCCCGAAATGGGGTTTAGACCGGTATTCTTGACGGTTAAGTTGACAAATCTGTTACCCTCACCAATTTTGGCAGCTCCAGTAGCTGGATCATAAGCCGCTGGAGCGATATTTACTTCAGTAATTCCAACGTCTTCATTATCTAAACTGAGTACAGATAGGAAGTCACCTGCACCAGCCCATCCTTGAGTGTCAAGCCACATTGCGCTGTTTGCGAATCTGTACGACCTATCTCTTTGTCCGATTGCAATCTCGTAAGCACTGTCGTCTCCGCCCGCCAGTTGTCCTGGAACTGCCATTGTTGGTCTACGACCGACGTCGAAGGATAGAGATGACAAGTATCCATTACCGTTGGGATTTCCAAGAATGATCTCTACTGTATTTACTTCTCTTAGGTTATCAACAAGCAGATATGTTTGGTTCTGTGCACTTGAGTCCTGCAATCGAGTAAGAGTAACCTCAGTTGGAACAAAGAAATCCATTTTTCCATCTCGATTAACATCAGCGATGGTAATAGATGCACCAAGATAATCACCAAGGAAAACGTAGTTTTGAGTATCCCAAGATGAACCAGTGCGACTTGCATATGAAATGTTTCCTGTGATTCCATCAACCGCTGCAATCAGGTCAATCTCACCATCGTCATTTGTATCTGAGATATCGATTCCATACAATGGGTAATTGTGTTCTGCATCCAACTTGAAATTATGAACTCCACTTGCAGTTGCATCTAGTGGGTTAGGGTAGGCCCCTAGTGTACAGTCGTATTCTAGGACGGTCATGTTGTCATAGTGACCATTTGAGAATCCAACACCTGTATTGTAAGGAGGTGATCTCAGTAGCCAAATATCTAGATCTTCACAATCGCCAACTCCACCACCAGGAAGGCCACCGCCGCCAAGGACATCTTCTCCCCAATGTCCTAGAATTAAGTTCGTGTACAATCCATTAGTCAATGGTACTGGAATAGTTTGTTGAGCTGTTATTTGAGTTGGGTCTGGTCCCTTGTATATGTTGATGTAATTATTTGTGAAAGTTGGGTCCACTACACTCATTACAATGTCAGCATCTCCGTCACCATCAATATCCTCTACATCCATATCCTGAAGATATGGGTTGCTAACTGTGATTGCTTCAGAGGGATTCCAATTGTTGATTCTCTCATTACAATCTCCCCAAAGTACAGTTAGATTTCCTGGAACCATTGGCCCTCCGACGAATCGAATATTTTGTTGATAATAGATAACATCGTTAACACCGTCACCATCTACATCTGCAACATAGACTCTAGTTCCGTCAGCTGTATCCCTGAATCCAGCGCGGAATGAATCATTGTTTGATATGAAGACATCTTGGCGATCTCCAAATCCTCCATTACCATCATTGTACAGTGCTGTAATGAAGTGACCCATTGAACTGGCTGAGACGATGTCGTTATCGTCATCACAGTCAATATCCCCTATCGAAATGAAGGAGGGGTCTCTTTGTACTGCATACTGGGTTATGTGTGATGCTGATACGGATGGAACCAATGATAGCATTGGTGAACTTAACATCAGCATAACCAAGAAAATCGCTATTCGACCTTCGTTGGATTCGTTTCGGGCGTTCTTCGACAGGGACATCATGGCTACGCGGAATTTCATTTCATTATTATGCCTAATGGGATGATGTTTTTCCAACCCCTATGGGGTTGATGGCTGAAATTAGTGAATTTAACTTGCTTCAAGCCAACTTGGATTGGGTGCGTATTGAGTTTCCGCGCCACCATGTATCCGCTCCAATTTACCGAGCAACCAGAGGCGGTCTAGGAACATCTGTAACTCTATTCCCGAGCGATTAATTCGCTCACTCAATAGACTCTCTATTGAGCCAACTGAAAGAGAGGTATGGCCGTGTTCACGAACCACTAATGTCATTACAAGTTGAATCCAGGATTCTGCCATTGGGTCTCCCGACATATTATCCGAAAGAGGCTCTGGATCTTCATCCAATTCTTCCAAAAATAGACTGATTTCGGCTAAGTTTGGCTCTGTTTTTTCAGGGACTCCTAGTTGTGAAACTCCGACATCAACGTCAAGATCTCCGACGACTCTTACGACAGAAGGTAATCTACTCGGATCTGGAGGTGGACCCGGTAATTCTCTTGCCGTTTTTGAAATTGCGGAACCATCGGAAAGGTCTGAGTTAGAGCCGAGAACGGATTGAGTATATCCTATATCTCCTTCGAGACCTATCCTTTCTCGATACAGGTTAACCCACGAAGGTGGACCTTGGATTACAACCTCAACTTCGTGTTCGTTTGAACGAAAGGAAAATCGGATATTTTCCTCGTCAGTCATGTCATCACCGGCTCAGTTTTTAGATTTGAAGTCACGTTTTTGCCAAATTACGCAATACAGTCTGAAGAATTCCACCATTTCTGTAATAATCGACCTCCACAGGGGTGTCTAACCGTACTACAGCATCGAATTCAATAATCTCCCCATTTTCCTTCGTCGCTTTCACTTTGATTGACGATAGTGGGACCAAATCGGCACTGGCTGGAATGTCGAAAGACTCGGTTCCATCAAGCCCCAAAGAATCGGCGTTTTCGCCTTCGGGGAAGGTCAATGGCAGTACACCCATTCCAACCAAATTAGAGCGATGAATTCTTTCAAAGGAAGTTGCGATAACTGCTTTTACCCCCAAAAGAAGTGTTCCTTTTGCGGCCCAATCTCTGCTACTACCTGTTCCATATTGAGTACCTGCCAAGACCACCAAAGGTGTTCCGTCTGCCTGATACCTCATACTTGCATCGAAAATTGAGGTTACTTCATCCGTTGGGAAATGGGTTGTGAACCCACCTTCTGTCCCAGGAGCTATTTGATTCCTAATCCGCACATTTGCGAAAGTACCCCTCATCATAACCTCATGATTACCACGACGGCTACCAAATGAGTTGAAATCTTGGGGTTCGACCCCTCTGGAAATTAGGTATTGGCCAGCCGGTCCATGGCGTGGGAAAGCACCGGCTGGACTAATGTGGTCAGTGGTTACAGAATCTCCTAATTTGAGCAGAACTTTTGCTCCATGAATAGGCTCAATTCGAGCTGGTTCTGGAAGTATCCCTTCAAAGAAGGAAGGAAGTCGAACATAAGTTGAATCTTCTGCCCATGGATAGAGGGCGGATTCTGAACTACTAATCGCATCCCATCGTGGTTCCTGCAATACGTCTGAATACCGCTTTCGGAACATTTCTGGATTAATCGAAGTAGAGATGGTTTGCCTGACTTCTTCATCACTTGGCCAAATATCGGCTAGCATCACAGGACCATTTGTCCCAATACCGATAGGATCAGTCTCAAAATTGATATCTAGAGTTCCTGCTATCGCATAAGCGACTACCAAAGGTGGGCTTGCAAGATAATTTGCTTTGACCTTCTGATGTATTCTACCCTCGAAATTACGATTTCCAGATAGTACACTTCCAACAATTAAATCCGCCTCATCTATTGCAGCCTCGACATCGGCGTCTAAAGGACCGGAATTGCCTATGCAAGTAGTGCATCCGTAACCGACTACACTGAATCCTAAAGAGTCCAAATCTTCAGTAAGTCCTGCCGCATCAAAATATTCGGTTACCACCCTAGAACCTGGTGCCAAGCTTGGCTTGACAGTGGGTGCAATCGATAAGCCAGCCTCTCTGGCTTTTCGCGCCAACAAACCAGCCGCAATCATGACGCTGGGATTACTTGTGTTTGTACAGCTGGTTATTGCAGCAATCACGATGTCACCGTGTGTCAAATCAACTCCTCTAGAGCCGATTGTAGCAGAGGATTGATTCTTGCTTTCATCTATACCGTGACCGCTGTGTCCAAGTGGTGCATTTAGACTATTTTTCCAATGATGCTTCATCGCAGAAAGATCTACTCTGTCTTGTGGCCTCTTGGGACCTGCAAGTGCAGGCTCAACAGTCGATAAATCGAGCGAGAGATGACTTGTAAAGGAGGGAGTAGGGGTTTGTGAAGTGTGGAACATTCCCTGAGCAGATAGATACCTTTTGACGTCTTCAATATGAGATTCGTCTCTGCCAGAAAGTCGCATGTAATCTAGAGTAGTTTCATCCACAGGGAAGAATCCGCATGTTGCTCCGTATTCCGGAGCCATGTTGGCAATTGTCGCTCTATCTGGAAGACTTAGATTTGCAAGTCCTGAACCATGAAATTCTACAAATTTACCAACCACGCCATGCTCTCTCAACATCTCTACTATTTTGAGAGTCATATCAGTGGCGGTTACTCCTGGTCGAAGGGAACCGGTTAGTTCGAATCCGCAGACTTCTGGAAGAAGCATGTAAATCGGCTGACCTAACATTACTGCCTCTGCCTCAATTCCACCGACACCCCATCCTAAAACACCTAAACCATTGATCATTGTTGTGTGACTATCGGTTCCAACTAGAGTGTCAGGTAACCAAACTCCGTTTTCTTCCCTAGCGACGCTGGCAATCCATTCTAGATTCACCTGATGAACAATTCCTCGGCCAGGTGGTACTGCACGGAAATTATCCAAACTTTGCTGACCCCATTTTAGGAATTCATATCGCTCCATATTTCGTTGGTACTCAATTTCCAAATTTCTTTCCCTTGCATCTGGAAATAATCCTGATACATCTACCTGAACGGAGTGGTCAATCACTAAGTCCACCGGCACTTGTGGGTTTACTTTTTCCGGATCTCCACCCAATTCCACCATTGCATCTCTGAGTGCAGCAATATCAACAACAGCAGGAACTCCTGTGAAGTCCTGTAGAATAACCCTACTAGGCGAGAATGGGATTTCTTCTGGAGTCATATCAGGTGACCATGATGCGATTCTTTCGACATCCTCACGGGTAACCAGAAAACCATCGCACTTTCGCAAAGCAGCCTCCAACAATAATCGAATAGTGAATGGAAGTGAATCGAGGTCACAAAGCCCCAATTCTTGCAAATGTGAAAGAGAGTGAAAGTCGCCAACAGTACCGTCAGATTTGCTGAATGACCTTAGCGAATCAAAGCCTTCTGAATCCTTCATTACCATACCCCGCGTCCTACAGGGTTAGGGAACCCTCCATCAATGTGACTATTCGAAGAATTCAAACAACGGATGGATTACTGTTCTGGACTTAACTTCTGTATGCCTGAATGAGCCGTACATCATCAACCGGTTTATCGCTATCGCCAGTTGTAACTTCGCTGATTGCGTCAACGTGATTCATTCCCGAAATGACCATGCCGAAGACTGTATGGCAAGATTGCCCTTGAGCCGTGCAATCCTTTCCTGGGTTCCAGTCCAACCAATCAGGGGTAGAGTCGCTTGGAACAATGTAGAACTGACTTCCGTCTGTGTTTAGGCCAGCATGTGCGGCCGCGAGAGCGCCGGGGCCATGCTTGAGGCCGTTCTCATGCTCACCAGGAACTGTCCAATCGCTTCTTGGACAATTTTCAGAGGTGTAAATTTCTCCATTACTTCCAGATATCTGTCCGTTGCAGTAGCCATACCAAATTCCGGCATAGCCACCTGCGCCATTCATGTCATCAATGTCTCCACCTTGAATCATGAACCCATCTATAATCCGGTGGAAAATTGTCGAATCATACATTCCATTATCAACTAAATATAGGAAATTTTCAACATGCTTTGGTGCTTCTGAAGCATACAATTCTATTACAATCTCACCTTCTACACGTGAACTCGGATCATCCGGATGAATGTATGAGACTTGCAACGTCACGTCGGTACTTTCCAATGGCTGTTCTAGCGACTCTCCTGCAAATTTGAAGGCCACTAAGAACACCATCAAACCCACGAATGCAGCTGCAATACCAGTAGGAGTTGGATTTCCATCATCGAATAATTGCCAACCCTTCCCTAGAGAAATCGATTGTTCATCCATCATTGATGCCAATTTGTTTTGAGCCCGACGAATTTCTTTGTTAGAAGGCTCGAGTTTCTGAGCACGCTGGTAACTATTGTGTGCATCTTGCCAGTGTGCCTTTCGATTAGCCATGTCAATATCACCCTTGGCAATCTTTGCTTCGGCCGCCAAGGAAATGACTTGCACCTTGTGAGAGTTATCCTCTGCTGCGGCCCATGCTTCGGTTCTGAGTAATTCTAGTGCACCATCAACATCACCAGATTCAATCATTGAGGTTGCTCGTGATAGGGCGTCCTTCAGAGAGCTCGGTCCTGTAGGCATGAGCCCGCCGACCACGCACCCCTTGAAAACCGCAACGGATGCAAAATCAAACCTGTAAAGGGGGATTATGGCGGCTTAGCCCCTTAGTTAGTGGGGAATTACTGAACGGGAACGGCTAATACCGGACTTTACCCGCCGGACGTTGCACAAGCATAGCGCAAGTGCACCTACATCCCCCCCGGAGACCCAGATAACGATGGCAAATAGCGTCAATGATTTCACAGTCAACATCGCCACAGCAAATGGAACAGGGTCGCAATCTGCAAACCTGATTCTACTTCACTCAATGTTTGAAATGGGAGTACCTGTGAGTGGGAAAAATCTCTTTCCAAGCAATATTTCCGGCCTTCCAACTTGGTTTATTATCCGGGCAAGTGACGAAGGCTATCAGGCTCCTGGAGACCTAACACACATTCAGGTGGTAATGAACAAAGACACATGGTTGGCGGATGTAGAAAAGGCTGAACCTGGGACAATTATCATCCATAATATGGATGTAAAATTACCCGTTGAAAGAGATGATTGTATCGTACTTGGAATGCCAATGACAAAAATGGCTCGCTCGATTAACCCAAAGCTAGCTCGAATGATTGCCAACATGTACTACGTAGGAGCGTTGGCTGAAACTCTTGGTATCGAGGATTCAGCAATTGCTTCGGCAGTGACTCAACAATTCAACGGTAAAGAAAAGGCAATCGAATTGAATCTCCAAGCGATTTCAGAAGGCCGAGATTATGCAAGAGAAAATTGGGATTGTGAAATTGGCTACAGTGTAGAGGCTCGAGATAAAGATCCAAACACATTCCTAATCGAAGGTAACGAAGCTGCCGCTTTAGGATGTATTTTCGGTGGAATCAACATGTTATCTTGGTACCCGATTACTCCATCATCTTCACTTGCTGAATCAATCATAAACTGGTTACCCAAACTTCGCCAAGCCGAAGATGGTGGCGCTACTTGTGCAGTTATACAAGCAGAAGATGAATTAGCGGCTGCCGGAATGGTAGTCGGAGCAGGCTGGGCTGGCGGAAGAGGAATGACCTGTACCAGCGGACCTGGTATTTCCTTAATGTCTGAGTTCATTGGATTGGCTTACTTCGCTGAAGTCCCCGGAGTGATTTGGGACGTAAATCGAGTAGGCCCTTCAACCGGACTTCCAACTAGAACTCAGCAGAGTGATTTAACATTACTTTACGAAGCCAGTCATGGAGATACACAACACATAGTTTTGATTCCGGGAACAGTCGATGAGTGCTTCGAATTTGGTTGGCGGGCTTTCGATGTGGCAGAACAATACCAGACTCTTGTCTTCGGATTCTCTGACCTAGATTTAGGAATGAATAGATGGGTTACAGCAGGATTCGAGTATCCCGACGAAAAGTTAGACAGAGGTAAGGTAATTCGTACCCAAGAACAACTTGATGCTATCGAGAATTTTGGAAGATACAGAGATGTAGACGGGGATGGAATCCCATATCGAACTCTACCAGGTAGCGGACTTGAGCCAATTCTATACAGAGGAACTGGGCACGATGAAGACGGAGTATATTCTGAAGACCCTGAGGTATATGCCGCGACTGTAGCTCGCTTGAAGCGTAAGATTGAGGGTGCAAGAGACAAACTTCCTGCTCCAATCATGCGTGAAGAAAAGGACAAGCAAGTTGGAATAATCTACTATGGTTCAGTCGAGAATACAATCAAAGAAATCGATGATATTCTAGAATCAACTACAGGCATGAAGGTTAGCACTTGTAGAGTCAGAGCATTACCATATCACTCTGAGGTAGAGCGCTTTATTGCCGAACACGATCAAGTAGTGGTTTTGGAAATTAACAGAGATGGTCAACTATTCGGCATTCTTCGTAAGGAGTTGCCTGTTGAACTGCTAAGCAACTTGCATTCTGTCGCGTTTAGCGATGGAATTCCTCCGCGAGCCCGGGTTTACGCTGATATGATATTGGAAACCCTATCTGGAGAAACAAAGGAGGTGGTTGCTTGAGTATGAGACCGATTAAACTGAATGTTATCGACCTACCAAAGGCAGACTACACCGGAGGACCTTCCTCACTTTGCCCTGGTTGCGGACACGACCAAATTTCCAACGTGATTATCCAAGCCGCTTGGGAAAATGGAATAGTACCTGAGAGAATTGCTAAGATGTCCGGTATCGGATGTTCCTCCAAGACTCCGGCGTACTTCCTAGGAAAGTCACATGGATTCAACACAGTTCACGGTAGAATGCCCTCGGTAACCACAGGTGCAAACATGGTCAACAAAGACTTGGCCTTCCTTGGTGTATCTGGTGATGGAGATACTGCATCTATTGGTATCGGCCAATTTATCCACGCTATCCGACGAAATCTAAACATGGTTTACATTATCGAAAATAACGGAGTTTACGGGTTAACAAAAGGACAGTACTCTGCAACAGTCGAGAAGGGTTCGAAGAAAAAGAAGGGAGCGACCAACGAGAATCCTCCAATCGACCTATGTAAAATGGCAATCAACCTCGGTTGTGGATTTGTGGCAAGGTCATTTTCGGGTTCCAAGAAGCAGTTAACTGCGCTCCTAAAAGCAGCTTTATCGCACAAGGGAATGGCTGTAATTGACGTGATTTCACCGTGTGTAACTTTCGCTAATAATGATGAATCATACCGCTCTTACAACTACGTTAAGGGGAATGAAGAGGAACTTCACACCGTTGATTACATCCCTCACTTTACGCCGATTGAAGAGGTAGAGGTTCCTGAAGGTCAATTCGAAGACATTAGCCTCTTTGATGGTTCTACGCTGAGGTTGGAAACCCTCGGAGACGATCACGACCCAAGCAACGCGGTTGCTGCTCTAGCAGCGATTCATGAGGCTGAGCAAAATGACAAGCACGTCACCGGGCTCCTGTATTATGATTCAGAGATGAAGACCGCTGATGAGGAACTAGGTCTGACTGACACACCATTAGTCGACCTAACTGAAGAAGAACTGAGACCTAGTAAGAAAGCCCTAGAAGAACTCAACCAATCTTTCCGTGCTTGAGCGATTTACTCGATTATCTATCGAGCGGTTTTGTTGAAATATACGACCCGACTCGGCGAGTCGCTAGTCCCTTAGTGTAGCGGTCCATCATATGGCACTCTGGATGCCATGACCCTGGTTCAAATCCGGGAGGGACTACCAACAATTTCTATCACTCTCGTCCTCTGACCCTCGGCTTCTTTCATTTCATTCATTCCAGCCTACGGGTCCGGGAGGGACTACCAAACAATTCACAGTGCGCGGTTGAGTAATCTAGAGGCAAATGAGATCATTAGGAGAATCATGAACCAAGCTACGGCATATCTCGCCCAAGGTGTTTCTTTCTTTGGTTCAGGAAATGGGTCAATGCCAGCTTCAATTGCTTCCGCGAATAAAGCTAATTCTTCCTCAATAGTCTCTGGATCTCTCATGATAAATCCTCAGGGTTCGGCAGTAGGGTTCCAACCGGAAACATAGGCTTCTTCTAATTGATTAAACGCAGATTCTGTTCCACTGAGATCGACATTCAAACTCGCAAGGTTCTCATCTATTCTACCTGGGTTACTAGATTTTGGGATCGTAATTGCCCCAGTGTCATATACCCATTTTATTGCGGCCTGGGCAGGTGTGCAGTCGAGTGATTTTGCTATCTTTGCGAGACTATCACATCCAACCTTGTGACCTCTTGCTAATGGTGAGTAAGCCATCACCTTGGCTCCAATTGCTTCTGTTGCTGCTCGTAGAGCAGGGCGCTGATTCCATGGGTGTAATTCCACTTGATTGACCGCAGGTAAAATGGTCGCATAGGCTCGCATATCATCTAGGTGGTGGGCGCCATAATTGCTAACTCCAATTGATCTAGTCCATCCACGAGCAAGGCATTCTTCCATTCCTCTCCATACCCCGGCTCTAGCCTCTATATCTTCAGGTGGAGCGTGAACAAGGTATAGGTCAATACTATCCAATCCAAGCATATCTAGGCTGCTGCGGCAATGCTCGAGTGCTGCCTCGTAGCTCGTGGCGTGCGGACGGCGCAATTTGGTTACAACGAATAGGTCATCGCGGGGCACTCTACTCTCGCGAATCGCTTGTCCGGTCTCAGTTTCGTTTGCGTAGGATCTTGCAGTATCGATTAGTCTGTATCCTGAGGAAATGGCGTGCTGAACTGCTGTCTTACATTCTCCTCCTTCAGACATTTGCCAAACCCCCAGACCAAATCTAGGCATTTGCACTTCATGCTCGCGCTGGCCGGTAGCTGTATTGGTGTGTCCAATGGTGATCACGTCAAACCCGCCAGCGCTCATGTTCAGTCCTGAGAGATGTTTGACTTGAGTTTGCCGAGAGGCTCCACTCGGGGCGGGATTGAAGCGGTCAACCCCCTCGTTGAGTCATGAGTGAGTTGCCAGACGGGGTCGAGTTACCCTCGGCAGAGGTTGCAAAACCTCGGCCTTCGGCTGCAGCAGTAATCAGTAGAAACTCAGGTCAAGAAATGGAAATTCTGCTCTGTCATAGAGTCTCGGAAGTCCCGAGTTTTCCTGACTTTTGGGCATTCCCAGGCGGTGGAATAAGTAGAGTGGATAGAGAAGCAGCGGAAGACAATCCCTCTTGGTTTTCAGAAAGAGAGGACCGTGAATCGTTAATCGCTCTGTTGAGAGAAATGCTGGAAGAAGTAGGTATTGCACCAGATGGAAGTGGTGGGTTCCAGAATGTGCAAGTCGAAATTATGGACCAAGTAAATGAAAACAAATCAGAATGGGCAAAACTAGTTTCTGAAGGAACATTATCAATTGACAATTTTAACCCATCTCAAATTACCCAAAGAACGACTCCGCCCGTTGCGCCAATTCGTCACAGAAATAGATTCTATCATATCGAAACGGGAGACGCTTCAATTGAACCAAAACTTCCTACTGGCCAAACAGAATTTGATGAATTCCAGTGGTGGAAACCAAACGAGTTGCTAGACGCTTGGCTTTCTCATGAGGTGAAATTACCACCTCCTCAAGTTACACTTATTCGCGACATCGTTGAGTTAGGATTCTCAGAATTAGCCAAAAACCCTCCAAGTGGGTACCACAGAATCGAATATGCAAACGGCGTCGAGCTAGTGCCAATTCCAACAGATACACTTCCACCTGCAACTCATACCGATTGCTATGTTTTGGGCCATCCTGGCGGAAGTAGAATCTTAGTCGACCCTGCCGCTAGATCGATTGAAGCCTTGGAAATCCTGAGGAAGAAGGTCGCTGAAATAGAACAATCTGGAAGTAAAATTATTGCGACCGTTTTTACTCACAAACATCCAGATCATATCGGTGATTTATCTGAAATTTCTAAATTTTATCAAGCACCTATTTTTGCCAGTAAGGAGACTCTTTCTGTTTTACCAAAATGTCAATCCGATAGAATCCTCAGCGAGGGAGATGTAATCAAGATTGATGATGAAAAATGGAGCGTTATCGAAACACATGGCCATTGTCCAGGGCACATTTGCTTGGTAGGCGAAGCAGGAATAATTAGTGGAGATAACGCTGTCCTTTTTGGTACAATTCTAGTTCCATCCTCAGACGGAAACATGAATCAATATCTTGCGGGATTAGAGCGTCTTAGAGACTTAGATCCCTCGCTTCTATTTCCCGGCCACGGTCCTATGGTTGCGAACCCAAGGAGATTATTGACACGATATTTGAAACACAGAAAACAACGTCACTTGAAAGTATTAAACGCAGTACAATCAACTGACGGAAGCCTTGATTCAATTACTATTCAAGCGTATTCGGACACACCAGATGCACATCCAAACCTTGCCAGAGATCAGGCCTATTCTCACTTACTTGGCCTTGAGGAAAACGGAAACATTCGTCGGGAGAATGACAAATGGCTGTTTGTTGTTGGTGATTGAAATGCAGTCCGATGTGTGGCAAGAAATCCCAGAATTTGACGGAGCAGACGTCGAACAGAAATGGATTGAGGGAAACTCTGGATATAACCTCAGAGTCCTACATTGGACTCCAACAAATGAAGATTGTAAACAAGCTAGAACTCTCGTAATGATTCCGGGCTGGAACTCGGTTCCAGAGGGATGGTTTCCGATTCTTTCTGAGTGGGTGAAAAAGAGACCTGTTGTTTACATTGAAACTCGAGAAAAAGGAAGTTGTAGAATCGACAAAAAAATTTCCAAAGAGTCGTTCCAAATCCAAAATATCGCCTCCGATTTACCTATCATTTTGGCAAAGATGGGGCTTGACCCATCAAACTGTGACGCAATGGGTTCATCATTAGGCGCTACACTACTACTCGAAGGGGTTCGTGAAGAACAATTGGTCTTTCGAAGTATAGTGGTACTATCGCCTAACCTGGCATTCGTACCGCCAATTTGGGCTAGGCCTCTAATTCCGGCGCCATTATTTCTCTACAATGCCTTGGTTAAATTCGTAATTTGGTATCTCGATAAACGTCTGAAAGAAGAAGGACAAAGAATTCGTTATCGACGGACACTATTAGCTGCTCCAATCGATAGGCTAAGGCTATGTGCGATTGTTTTCAGAAAATACAAAATGAATTTAGATTTCTCAAACACTAATGCCCATGTCGGAATTCTAAGAGCATCTTCAGATACTCTACATGACCACTCCGATGCTGGCGACCTAAGCAAGAACATACCAAACTCAAAGTTAATTGAAATTGAAAGTAATCAATTTGCACACGAGGCCGCTGCAATACCTCTAATCGAAGATTTCATGAACAATATTGCTTGAATTTCAAGCCATAGAAGTGAATGGATCATCACCACTCCATGGATCGACTGGACCGTCATCAAATCGGCCTAATTTATCATAGAGATTCTCAATAATTGCATACGGCCAATCAGGATTAGTCGGGCCGTATCTTTCTGCCATACGATTGGCCTCACCACCATGGAAATGCAATGGAACTTCGAGGCGACGGAGCATGCCATCGGGCACACCACCCATAGCAAACAGGTGCTCGGTTCCATTTCTTCCCAGCACTCGATCTGGTACCGAGTCTTCATCCGCAGGTAAGGCACAGGCATCTACAATGGAATCCACGAGAGCCTCGAACGCGGCATCTGTACCACCTTCATGTGTAATAGATTCAATTGCAGGAATAATGTTCAGTGGGTCCAATTCTCCAGTCAAAATCTGTAACCAAGTGTGATGTGCTAGACAATTGAACTTCCAAGGGTCTGAGGCTACGAATCTCCAAGCAGCATATGGACCTCTAGAACGGTCACCCGGTTCAGGCAGTAACTCATATTGTATGAAAGCGTCCTTCAATCCGCCAAGTCTAGTTGGGTCCATTGCAATATGCGCATTAGCAAGAGTTTCTTCGGTCAATAACCACCATTCAGGACCTTCTCTGCGAGTAGAGATGGAATCATGTAATTCTTCATAATTACCAAAATTAGTCGGTAATGAACCGGTTTGAGCATGAGTTCGCATAACATGGGAACTTACACCTGAATCAAAGCGATGATGGAAGTACTCGTGGTCAAATCCGAAAATGAATGCTAAGTCCAAAGCCAACATTTCAGCTTCTTCAATCCCATCCGCATTCATCCGATTAGCAATTACTGCCGCCTGCTCGACGAGAGCATCAGCATTGCAGTGTATACCCCAATCGAGATCTACTTCTACATCGAGAGTATTTCGAAGCAACATTTGCCGATACCAAAAGGCCCTGAGACCAACGTCGACCTCACCCATGGTTTCTGGCCCATGGACGTATGGCACACCATCGTCCATCCTAAGCCCCCCCATGCCAGTCATTGTCAATGGGCCTGAGCCGTCAGATATCAAGCGATTGTCTGATGAAGGGCGCGCTTGCCCTCGTAATGAGAGCCATGCGTGCGCAGTCTTCCTCATTCGATGTCGCCCGCATGGTCAGAGAACTACGCGGGATGGTTGGAACCCGTGTACGCAAAGCCTACCAGCCACATCATGAACAGGTTGTTTTGAGGCTAAATCCGAAGGGAGAACCTTCGGTTGATTTGGTGATTGTGCGTGGAAAAAGGCTGTATATGTCCAGAAGAGATAGACCAATGCCCAACAATCCGTCCCCTTTTGCAATGATATTAAGGAAACATCTAGGAAATTCACGCTTGGTCGAGGTCGAGCAACATGGCTTCGATAGAGTAGTAATTTTGACCTTTGAACACGGAGGTGGTCAATACAAACTTGTCATTGAATTATTTAGAGATGGAAACGTCTTGCTTCTGGATGATAATGACGTTATTCTCCAGCCACTAACCCATGCCAAATACGCAAGTCGTTCTCTAAAGAGAGGTGAACCGTACACACCCCCTCCCGAGACATTGGACCCTAGAGAACTTGATAGGAATGGCCTAGACAATTTACTGGACAATTCAGACCATTCCTTGATACGAACTCTTGCCGCACGTGCAAACCTTGGACGAATTTATGGGAATGCGGTCTGTAGTGCTGCAGAAATAGATTCAGATGACCCTGCAGATTCTCTTGATGAGACCCAAAGAGAAGTCCTTAGTGAATCGATGAATAAGTTGCTTGAGGAGTTAGCAGACGCCCAAGGTGCGTATATTTGGTTTGAAGATAAAGAGGGGTTAAATTCCTGGAAATCTGCACTGGATGACCCTCAAGAGAGAGATTCTGCAAGTGGAATGATTGGAGAATTTTCCCCAATTAATCTTCCATTTATGGATTCAAGCCTTAGGGCCAAGATTGCAAACTTGTCAGAAGCATACGATGTGATATTCGGAGCCCATGATGCAATCGCTTACATCCGTCGAGAGGAAGAGAAATTAGCCGCAGCGGGTGAAGATGATGAAGAACAGAAAGCAAAACTTGATCGAAGGGCTGCTCAGCAGCGTTCGGCAATCGAGCGATTTGAATCCCAAGCCGTATTAACTCAGGAATTAGCAAAATCGATTCAGGACAACTGGACTCATGTAGACGATTTACTCGGTCAAGTAAATTCATTGATTGCAAACGAAGGTTGGCAAACCTTGGACTCAAAGGTTTCTGATGTTGCATGGATAGACAGGATTGACCCGGCAAAGAGGACAATTTTGGCTAGGCTACCTGACGAAGATAACGAGCCAGGAGCAAGTGTAACTCTATCTGTAGAGAATTCAGTGCATCAAAATGCCCAGACTTATTTTGAACAGGCGAGAACTCTGAAAGATAAAGCAAAAGGAGCTAAAGTGGCTTTGGAAAGAACGGAAACTCAAGCGGCAAAGGAGGCTGCCAAAAGAGAGAAAGAAGCAGCGGCTGGAAGAGTCAGAATAGGAAAACGTAGCAAGCGATTCTGGTTTGAAAAACATCGATGGGGAATACTTTCAGATGGTAGATTGGTTGTTGGCGGCCGGGATGCCAAGGGTAACGATACGGTGGTTAGGAAGTATCTACGCTCTACGGATCTCTACGTTCATGCCGATTTACACGGAGCCCCATCTTGCTCACTAAGGTTACACGATGGGTTAGAAATAGACCCTCATCCTATCGGATTTAGGCCAGAAGGAGTAGCATCATTGAAAATTTCACAAGAATTTGCTGGTTCAATCGAAGATGCTCAGAATCTACCTTCTGAAATTATCAAAGAAGCAGCACAATTGGCAATATGTTGGTCTCGTGCATGGGGCAGTGGTAGCGCCGCAGCAACCGCGTTCCATGCTCGACCTACGCAAGTTTCCAAACAAACTGAGAGCGGAGAATCACTTGGTCGTGGTGCATTTGTTGTCAGGGGACAAAGAACTTGGTACAGAGATGTGGAAATGGAAATTGCCATTGGATTTGCAATCGTCAATAATATTCCAATTCCAATATCTGGAACAGCAGAAGGAGTATCGAAACTTTGCCAACGATGGGCGATTATTAGACCAGGGAGAGAGAAGAAAGAAACCATAGCAAATAGAATCGCAAAAGCTACCGGGCTAGCGCAAGATGATGTCTTGGCAGCCTTGCCTTCCGGCACTTGTGAAATTATTGATCATGGACTAATTGGCTAAATCAAGAACTGCGCTTTTGATCCCACTCTGGCTTTGTAATTGCAAATAGCTTAGCATCAACATAGTGATCGTATAGCCATTCTCTGTCCTTGGTGATTCCTTCTAATCTCATTCCTATTCTTTCCGCGATCTCGTAACTAGGAACATTATCTACGGCAGCTTCGAGGACGAATCTGTGTAGGGATAAGTCGTCGAAACAATGTTCCATCAATCGAATACAAGATTTAGTTACGTATCCATTTCCAGTTTGGTTCTTCGACAACCAATAGCCTACTCCCGCCGCCTTATTGCCCCAATCTATCCAATTTAGGCTAATTGTTCCAATAATTCTACCTTCAAGTCGTATTGTGTAAAACACACCCTCTCGTTTTTGATATTCTTCTAAGCTGTTCGAAATGAATGCTTTTTCGTCCTCAACACTATTGGTTGCATCAAGCCATGGCAACCATTCTCGGAGATATTCTCGGTTAGAGTCGACAACAGCGAACAGTTCTCCTGCATCGTCATCGCCGACCAATTGTAAATCCAATCCATTTTCAACATGGAGCAGCCTTGCTGGCCTGAAGTCACCCGAGCCTTCGAGTGGTTCACCTTGGGTACCGGCCATGGAATATCCGACTAAATTTGTTGATTAAGAGGATTCGGATTCGGAACTGTGGATAGGGTAACGATTCAAGCGTGAAGTATCATCCGAGCAACATGGGCGGCTCAGGCAGCGAGGGCAATTGGACTTACGGGGACTATCTACAATTACCCGCTTTGTTAGAACTTCAGGGTGAAGAAAGAGGAGTAAGTCCTGATGAAATGCATTTCATCATCGTCCACCAAACCTTCGAGCTTTGGTTCAAGCAGGTCATTCGCGAACTAACCGAAGTTCGTGACATTCTTGCCCAAGACCATGTTCCAGAGGATGATATTCCGAGGGCAGTTGATCATCTTGGACGCACAACAGAGATCTTTCGATTGATGGCAAATCAATGGACTGTACTAGAAACCTTGACGCCTCAGGGTTTCTTGGCATTCAGAGACGGACTTGGAACTGCGTCTGGATTTGAATCATACCAAATGCGTGAATTCGAAATTTTACTTGGTTTGGCCAATGAAGACAGACTGTATGGGATGGACCCAATTAGCACATTTCGCAAGTTAGCAAAGAATTCTGAAAGAGATGCAGCGATTCTTGCTCGCTTGGAGGATGTCGCTTCCAAACCTTCTCTCAATGAGTCTTTGATGCGATGGATATCCAGAACTCCAATAATGGGTTCATTGGCAGGAAATGATGGCGACGAAGAGATTGTTCAACAGTATATCGCTACTCATCTGGATTCACATGAACAAATCGGTAAGTTGGCTGCTGAACGGATGTCGGGATACGGTGCTTCTAGTCCCGAAGAAGCGGCTGAACGCTTTGCAGCATCTCACCAAGGTGCTATTGATTTCTTGAAGCCTGATGGAAACATCAGCCGCGCCCGTGCTGGATTATTATTCATCGAATCATACAGAGAATTACCATTACTGACTTGGCCACGAACTCTAATCGATGCAATTGTAGAACTTGAAGAGTCGATGGTCAAATGGCGCCATTCACATGCGAGAATGGTAGAACGAATAATGGGTAGAAGAATTGGAACCGGTGGAACTAGTGGCGTCGATTATCTAGACGCAACCTCTCAATATCGTATCTTCAAAGACCTGTGGGCGGTTAGAACCATACTTGTAAAACCTGATTTTAGACCCAAACTAAAGAACGCAGAATTTTACGGTTATTCGTCCGAAAACTGAGGGGTAGAAGCGACTTTCCCATCGCACCTTTCAAGGGGAGTAACTCACTCGCCTCGCCTGTGTCGACTCCGGTCATATGCGCATATGCGAGAACTCCCTTTGGTCGGTTTCGCGGAGCATTAGCCAATTACACAGCAGTTGAATTGGGGACATTGGCTGTAAAGGGAGTATTGCAAAGGGTCGGAATAGATCCTAGCAGCGGTATTATCGATCAAGTCTACATGGGTCAAGTGCTTCAAGCAGGTGCTGGACAAGCACCTGCTCGCCAAGTCGCAATGGCGGCTGGGCTACCGTACTCTACCCCGTGTACAACCATCAACAAGGTCTGCGGCTCAAGTCTCAAGGCTGTAATGATTGCAGCGACAGAAATTATGGCTGGAAGATCCAATGTGGTAATCGCCGGTGGAATGGAATCAATGAGTCAAGCACCCCACTTCATCCGTGGGGCAAGGCGTGGTGATGAAGTCTCATTTGGAGAATTGACTGGAATTTTGAGTCACGATGGGCTCAAGGACGCTTATGACGGATCAATGATGGGAATTACTGGTGAGACCATCGCCGAGGAAGCAAACATCTCCCGTACCGAATCCGACCGATATGCTCTCCGTTCTCACAAGCTTTCCAACTCAGCATGGCAGAAAGGTTGGCTTGCAGAAGAATGTGTTTCTATGGATGAACTCGACCAAGATGAGGGTATTCGCATGGATACATCGATGGAAGGTCTCGCTGGACTTAGAACCGTATTCAGGGATGATGGGCAAGTCACCGCTGGTAACGCTAGTCAAGTATCAGATGGAGGTTCAGCGGTTCTAATTGCCTCAGAGGAAATCGCCAATGAAAATGGCTGGCCAATTCTTGCTAGAATAATTGATTTTGTCACATCTGGAGTAGAACCAAATAGAGTTATGTCGGCCCCTATTCCTGCAATTCAAATGCTATTGGATAGAAATGAATTGAGCATTTCCCATATTGATATTTTGGAGCATAACGAGGCATTTGCAGCTGCTTCTTGTGCTATCCAAAATGCGTTTCAGTTCCCAGATGATAGGTTCAACCCACATGGTGGAGCAGTATCGATAGGGCATCCACTGGGTGCGACAGGAACACGTTGCCTAATGACACTTACAAATGCACTAAATCGCACAAATACCAGCCGTGGAATCGTTACTATTTGTTTGGGCGGTGGTAACGCCGTTGGAATGTTGATTGAGGCATAAATTAGCCAAGAATTCCGCCCCCATAGGGGGCGAAGACTAGCCGGTGGGCTAATAGGGGGCTCTTGGGTCGCCCGCCTCGATGGTTACTCCAGTACGACAGCACACCCGCTTCGAGAAGGCTCGAATCATAGGTGCAAGAGCATTGCAAATCAGTATGGGTGCACCACTATATGTATCCGAAGAAGAACTCCGTGAGAATTTCATGGAAGAACTAGTTCAGCTCTATGGAACTGAGGATGCTCAAGCGAGATTCGTTCTTGACCCGCTAAAGATTGCGACTTTAGAATACGAATCTCACCGCATTCCAATCGATGTAGACCCTCATATTGAGGAAGAATGAGGACTCTACCGCTTATCGACCATTGAGAGGTGGTGAGCAATGCTTGACAAAGTCGATACAAAGAAATTGACCGCTGGTCTAATTGTACTTACCTTTCTTGTAATTGCCTTTGGTGGTTTGATCAGGGTTTCAGATGCCGGAGAATCTTGTCCTGACTGGCCCACTTGCTTCGGCACATGGGGATTCGACATCAGTCCAGAAGAACAGGAATCATGGTGGAATGAAAACCCCGACGAGATAGATTCTCGAGGGGAACATCATCGATACACTACTTTTGAGATATTTACAGAGTGGTTTCACAGACTTTTGGCTGGGGCAATTCTAGGCCCGCTAGTTATTCTAAACTGGCTTATTGTTCGTCGAAATGAAGAATCTTCAAGAAATACGATTTTCGCCTCTAACTTGTCATTAGGATTGATTATTTGGCAGGGGACACTTGGCTGGCTAACCGTCAAAATTGACAATGTTCATTGGAGTGTGGCATTGCACCTTTCAAGCGCCTTGGCATTCATATTATCTCTGACCTGGTTGTGGATTTGTATCAATCGCGATGAAGGTAATCAACCCTCTTGGTTTGAATTTGATCCAGTTCTAGCTTCTAGATGGAAGAGTAGAATTGCATGGTTGGGAGTTGGTACATTCACCACCGTTTTTGCGGGGGTATTTGTTGCTACAACACCTGGAGCGGATCAGATATGTGGTATATCTGGAGATCTAAACTCGTGGCCTTTATGCAATGGAAGTTACATTTCAGAAATAGTTGACTTGGAAAATCAATCACAAATTATCCATCGATGGCTAGTCGCGATTGTCGGAGGTATTCTAGGACTCGCCTGCTGGTTTGTTAGTAAGGAGCAGATTCAACACCAGCACGGATTAATCCTAAGAAATTGGATTTGGGCAGCAACAGCACTATACTGCTTGAATATCGCAATCGGAGCTCTATACATTCTATCGTGGGCGCCTGAGAATGAAACATTCCGCGAAATGCTTTCTCTTGTCCACTTGTTAATCGGTAGCACATCATTCCTCACACTAGCAACAGCTTGGTTGGCTATCTCTGCCTTCGCTCTGCATGAGCCCGCACCCGAGACCTTGGGATGAGTCGAATTGAAGGCCCCACGCCCAAAGGGCGTGCTATGGTAGAGAGTGGGCGTGGAGCCAATGCCTGGCTCACTCTTACCAAACCTGGAGTGGTTGTTCTTCTGCAGATTACCGCATTGTGTGCAGTATTATCTCATGATTTGCTTGAGGCATCTGGATTTTCTGGGATGAATTGGAATGAATCAATTCGTACTATGGTGATTGTTTTCGTGGGTGGCTACCTGACAGCTGGTGGCGCTAATGCAATCAATATGTGGTACGATCGAGATATTGACCCGATAATGCTACGAACTTCGAAAAGGCCAATACCAATCGGCACCGTAAGCCCAAATGGGGCGCTTTTTTTTGGTGTGTCTATTTCGATAATAGGAGTTTTTTGGTTCCTTGAATTTGCCAATCAGGTTGCTGCATTTTGGGCTGCATTTAGTATCCTATTCTATGTCTTCATTTACACAATCTGGCTGAAGCGAACCTCCGTTCAAAACATAGTAATTGGAGGTTTAGCAGGTGCGACTCCACCAGTAATTGGTTGGGCAACTGCGGTTGGTGATTTGAGTATCAATCTTGACTCGATACAAGATTTCTTAGTTTCAATTTTTGATTTAGGCAGCTTGATGCCTTGGTATCTTCTATTGCTAATTTTCCTATGGACCCCTCCACATTTCTGGGCATTGGCGCTCTATCGCTCGGAAGAGTATGATTCCGTTGGAGTTCCAATGATGCCAGGGGTTAAGGGCGCAAAAAGAACCCTAATTGAGATGAAAGCATACTCTATTTTGCTGCTAATCTTAGCAATATGTGCACCCATCGCTATGGGTGAAATGGATACCACTGATACAATCTACTATGTGTTTGGTGGAACTGGAATTTTTGTCACGTTATGGTATGCTAGGACTGTATTCATAATTGACCCAAATGAGCCTAGAACTGAATCTGGACGGATTCCTAGTGCAGCTCGCTCGTTCTTTGTTTCAATGATATATCTTGCTCTGATGTTTGTAACCGTTGTTTCAGCCAGCGCTGGTTTACAAGCTTCAATTCTAGGAGCTGTGTTGGTTGGTACTGTAATCCTAGGAGATGAATGGAACTCAAGAACGCCTTCATCGAAGATTTCAGCCTGAATTCAGGAAATCCTCAAACGCCTGCCCGTCTGTTCGTATGACGTGGCACGCGTCGAGCGGCTGGAGGGTCAAGAATGAATGAGCGAGAACTCATCTATGATTGGAACATCATAGATTATGAAATCGAGCGTGATTCGGCTAATCATCCACATGATGTTTGGTTCGATGATGAAACTCTAAGAGACGGCTTACAGAGCCCTAGTGCACGTAATCCAACCATCGAACAGAAAATCGAATTAATCGATTACATGGAACGCTTAGGGATTCAGAAAGTAGATCTTGGTCTTCCTGGCGCCGGTCCCTTTCATGTCAATCACATAGATTCAATGCTAACCCACATGGGAGAGAACGGTTACGATTTGAGACCTGGCTGTGCTGTTCGAACGGTTGTTGGGGATATTGAACCGCTGGTAGATTTGCAAGCCAAGCATGAGAGACAAATACAGGCTAGCGCTTTCCTTGGAACCAGTCCGATTAGACAATTTGCTGAAGGTTGGACTATGGAGCGAATTCTCAGTACGGCTGAGAAAGCCGTTACATTTGCTGTCGATAATGACATCCCAGTGATGTTTGTCACAGAGGACACCACCCGTTCAAAGCCTGAAGAAATCAAGGCGGTTTACACAAGGGCAATCGAATTAGGTGCGGACAGGATTTGTGTTTGCGACACATGTGGCCATGTGACTCCCAATGGAGTTCGGAAATTGCTTACTTTCATCCAAGACGAAGTTATTCCTGATGCAGGAGTAAAGCGTAGAGATATCGAGGTAAATTGGCATGGCCACCAAGATAGAGGATTGGGTGTTGCAAACAACCTCGCTGCTGTAGAGGTTGGAGCGGATGTAATCCATGGAACCGCCTTGGGAGTTGGAGAGAGGGCTGGAAATGCTCCTCTTGATCAAACCCTAGTCAATCTGTCATTAATGGGAGTAATCGAGAACGATTTAACCGCTCTAAATGAATACATGAGAAAGGCGCATGAATATGTAGAGGTCGCACTGCCAAGGAATTATCCTGTCTTTGGAGAGGATGCCTTCGAAACTGGCACTGGAGTACATGCTAGCGCGGTAATCAAGGCTATGAAAAAGGGCGACCATTGGCTTGCAGACCGTGTGTATTCAGGTGTTCCAGCTCAGGATTATGGTTTACAGCAGATAATCCGAATTGGCCATATGAGTGGCCGTTCAAACATAATTTGGTGGTTAGAACAACATGGTTACCAGGCAGATGATGACTTGGTAGCTCATATGTTTGAAGTGGCAAAAAAGCAACGTCGATTGATGGATGATCAAGAAGTTCATCAGGCTATATCAGATTACAAACAAAACAATTGATTACATAGTAATTTCAAACGATGCAGAAGTCATCCATGCATCGGCAACGGCTAAAACCTCGACAATATCGAATTCAACCCATGCGTAGTACAGCAATGCTGCTTGTTCTGATGTTAGTATCACCAGTCGGAGCAAGTATTGCTGATGGCCAAAATCATGATTTTGATTTTGAAATAAATGGCGAAGATATCCTGCCAACCTATTCAAGAGCGGTTCAACTGGCATTCGATAGAGTTGAAAATCTAGATCAATACTCTGATGACGAACTTTCTCAAACAAACCAATGGTTGGTTGTAACACAAATCCCAATCGAAAAGCAAACATTGACTTTGGCAAAACCAGCATCAGTCGAATTTGCCCCAATCCTAAGTGGTGCTTACATTTGGTATTTTGAGGATCCAGTAGAGGCTATTGACGATTTGGAAATGTTGGTGCAAATTGGTCATATTGAATCCTATTCACCATTGGTTGAACGGCAACAATTCCCTAGAGACAATCCTAACGACCCTGAATTTTCCTCTCAGTGGCATCTAGAAAATTCAGGTCAAACATCGGGACTGAGTGGAGAGGATATCAATGCCACAGATGTTTGGGATAATTATCGAGGTGAAGGTGTAGTAATCAGCATCATAGATGATGGATTAGACCATCAGCACCCGGATATTTCGGACAATTATGATGGAAACTATTCCTACGATTGGTGTAACGATGATAGCGACCCCACACCAAATTCTTGGGATGGTCATGGAACTTCTGCGGCAGGCGTAGCAGCCGCTGTTGGAAACAACTCGCTCTATGTCTCGGGAGCGGCTTGGGAAGCGACGCTTGGGGGCTCTACTTTGATTGCATGTTGGTCCCCTGACAATATGGAAGCCGATGCACTATCCTTCGAGAATGATGATATCGATATTTACTCAAATTCTTGGGGACCTGCGGACGATGGACAAACACTATCCGGACCTGGTCCACTAACCCTTGCTGCATTTGAAGAGGATGCATACAATGGAAGAAAAGGCCTAGGAAATTCCATCACATGGGCTGCAGGAAATGGTTTGGGAAGTGATGATGATGCAAACAAAGATGGTTATGCAAACAGCAGATTTACGATTGCTGTAACTGCGATAACTCACGAAGGTGACCAATCATACTACGCCGAACCTGGCGCAAATATTCTCGTTGCAGCTCACTCAAATGGTGATGGTGAGGGAATAACCACCACGGACATCGTCGGAAGCGGAGGATACAATGGAAGTGGTAATGTCACCCATACATTCGGAGGGACCTCTAGCGCCACTCCATTAGCTGCTGGAGTAATCGCATTGATGTACGATGCAAATCCATACTTGACGTGGCGAGATGTACAGGAAATTTTAGTTCAAACATCACGAATGAACGACCCATCAGATTCCTCCTGGAATACAAATGGAGCCGGCCACGATGTATCTCACAAGTATGGATTTGGTGCAGTAGATGCCGGAGCCGCTGTCTCAATGGCCTTGAATTGGACTACCTTGGAGCAAGAAATCAACTCGACCTACGGACCATATTTACCTAACTTTGATATTCCAGATGGAAATCTCTCATGGAGCGAATTCCCAATCACAGTTACAAGCGAATTATCATTAGAAAGTGTAGATGTTATCGTCGATATCAACCATACCTACCGTGGCGACTTAGATATTGTATTACAATCACCTGATGGAACAGAATCATGGCTGGCAGTCAGCAATGGAGATAGTAACGACGATTATTCCGATTGGTTGTTCAATACAGTCCATCATTGGGGTGAATCGAGTTTAGGTCTCTGGACACTGAAGGTTCGAGATTCCACCACTGGTGGAACTGGAACTCTCAATTCGTGGGAATTGATTTTTCACGGAGTGGATAACGACTGGGACCATGACGATGATGGACTATCTGATGAAAATGAAACCCTAGTTTGGGGTACAGATCCCTATGATGCAGATACAGATGATGATGGATTATCAGACTATGATGAAGTGATGATTCACGGTACCAATGCAACCGCCAGCGATTCAGATACTGACGGATTGAATGACTTACAAGAAATATTCAACTATGCCACTAACCCGTTGGATTCAGATAGCGATAATGACGGTTTATCTGATGGCCTAGAAGTGACTTATTGGGGTACTGACCCTCTAGTTTATGACCCCGATGCAGACAATGATCTATTCTACCATTTCCAAGATTGCAACGATAATAATCCAGATGTAAATCCGGGCACCTATGAGAGATTGAATGGAATTGATGATGATTGTGACGACCTAACTGATGAAGGATTCAATTTCACCGACAGGGACTCTGATGGCCTGTTGGATTGGCCGGAATATCACATCCACGGTACTGATTTCGAGGACGCTGATACTGATGATGATGGATTGGAGGATGGTGTGGAAATTGAGACTTATGGCTCAAATCCCTTGTCCTATGACCCTGATGCAGATGGTGATGGATATCACTGGTTCCTCGATTGTGACGATGACGATGAATATCGTAATCCAGCATTACCTGAGTTATTGGATAACAAGGACAATAATTGCGACCTTGTAATTGACGATGGATTTTGGGATTTAGATTCCGATTCTGACGGACTAGATGATTACGATGAATATCACAACGTTACCAGCAACCCATATGATGGCGATACAGATGATGATGGATTGCCTGATGGACTTGAAGTAAAGACGTACGGATCAAATCCACTTTGGGCTGACCCAGACGATGATGGAGACGGTTGGTATTGGTTCCAAGATTGTCAGGACGATGATGCTGAAAGAGCGCCTTTGCTCTCTGAATCGTTAGACGCAAAGGACAATGATTGTGATGAGGAAGTAGACGAAGACTTCCGTACTCTTGATTCGGACAAAGACGGCCTATGGGATTATGATGAATTCCACAATCTTTCCACAGACCCAGCAGATTCTGATTCTGATGACGATGGAATGAGTGATGGGAAGGAAGTCAAAGAAACTGGCTCGAATCCTCTAGTTTTCGATCATGATCGAGACGAAGACGGCTATTACGCATTCGAAGATTGTGAAGATTTGATTGAAACAATAAACCCAGATGCTACCGAGACTTGGAATGGTTGGGATGATGATTGTAACGACGTAGTCGATGACGCCCTAATTCGTGAGAACCTAATCGAATCGTCGTTGAGCACAATTAGTACTGTAAATTGGGATTCCGTAAACGATACTCTTCGAATTGATATTAGAAAAATACCGACTACCGTCAGTAAGGAAATGATATGGGAAATGGAAGGTGTAATTCTTTCCGGTAACTGGAGTGAAAATGGTCAGACACTAATTATCGAAGAAATAAACTGTAAATCAAAGGATTGGGATTTGGCAGATATTCTGTGCTCTCAAGGTAATGGTATCAGAGAACTAAACCTAACCATAATCGATTCTGGGTTTGAAACTAAATTACAATGGACTGTAGATGTGGAAGTTTACATCCCCGCACCAACCTTGATTGAATCGCTATTCTCATTCCTTGGCTCTGGTATGGGAATTGTTGTTATTCTATTCGTGATTCTCTCTTTGGTTGGAGGTATTGCATTTGCAGGAATGAAAATTAGAGAAAACAAATTGATCGCAGAGGCTTATGCAGAATTAAGAGTTAACCAAAGCCCGCCAGGAGTTACCCCTGAACATCGAACGGCTGAACTACCTGCAGCTCCAGACCTCAGCGCCCTATTGAGTCAGCATAGTGACAACAATCCACCAATGGTAGATTCTGTACCGATGCTGGAATCGACTGTAGTTACTGTTGATGCAAGTCCAGTGATTAGTGAAGATTCTGAAGAAGTGTGATTTTTGGATTAATCCGCCTCTTCCTCTGCTGCTGATGGTAGATTCTCGCCCCATTCAGCATCTGGTGAACCGCCTTCCCATTCACCTTCAACTGAAATATCCTCAATTTCGTCATCTTCGCGCCATGGAGGTTCCCCATCAGCGCCACTTAACACTAGGACACCTTCATCATCCAAACGTCTCTTTACCGTCTTGATTCCTTTCGAAATTGGCAATAAATGACCTATCGGAGTACCAGTAGTTACGAATGGATGCGTTGCAATACAAATCAGTAGGCCATCCGTAGGTGAGCGTATCTCCATTGAAACTCCAGGATGTTCTGGGTCGGAAACAGTTGCAACCAATTCATTCTCTTCCACCCAAGATCCTGCAGGAGTCAATACATCCAGTAAGCCACCATAGTCGGATCGAATCCAAACTGAACCAGATGCCAGTAGTCTGAATCTCGGTCTACTAGAGTAGCCAGGAATTACCTTCAAACTTCTCAATACATTCAGTACTCCATACATAGCAATCTGGATAGATTCGGGTTCTGCTTCGTCTGCACCACCTCCCTCGTATGTGATACAACTAATCCCATGGTCATCGGCTGTCCTCCTGAGAGAGCCTTTCGGACCTTCACTGTCTAGTATTACCTCAATTCCAAAAGATCTAGCGCTTCGATTACTTGCTGGATTGGCTAAGTTAGCTCTAATTTGTGGCATATTTGTTCGTCCAAGAGCCGCCGTATGTAGATCAAGGATGTGATCAGAATGTCGGAAAATTTCGTTCCATAATCTGTATGCCACTCTGGAAGTAGTGTTTGAATCCTCTTTACCCGGGAAGAAGCGATTCAAGTCCCTACCGTCAGTCATATACCTACTTCGACGACGGTACCCCGGCATATTCACAATTGGAATAATTCGAATGGTCCCAGCAACTGTTGAAGGATCAATGGACTTATCTTCTCCCAAAATTGCAAGCGATTGTAGGTAAGTCAATGCCAAGGGGCCGACCAATTCATTACCGTGAATCGCTCCAATTAAAGTGACGACAGGACCAGGTCTAGAACCATGGATTACAGTAATTGGAATTGGCCAAGATTCACCAATTTCAACATCCATCAAGTCATATTCAATTTGCCGAATTGTTCCTGGCTTCACAAGCTTACGACCAATTCGATGTGATTTCCAACCACTAGCTCGAGACCATGATTTCGGGGTGCTGCTTGGCTCTTCCAAGGCTTTCTCAATCTCTTTTCTTCGCCTTGTTGGAATTTGATTTGATACTTTTATTGGCTGATGGCGACGCCTCTTTGCCCTAGGAACTCTTATGTTTCCATCATCCTTTTTGGATGACTTAGGAGGCTCTTCGGAATCCACCAATACGACGCTGTGGAGTCAACCAAATAAGAGGATTAGCATAGGAGGATTGACGATAAAATGACGATTTCTGGGCAATCGTTGTATTCCACTTACTCCACCGAACACACAATGAGTACGCCAAATGGAGAGTCTGTACAAGAGATACATGCCCCAAATAGCATCTGTTTTGGATGTGGTCCAGCTAATCACGAAGGTCTGCGCATACGCTCTTTCAGGAAGGAAAATGGTCTAGAAATGAGATTCGACCCCTCTCCGGAGCACCAAGCATTTCCAGGTATGATAAACGGAGGTATCATTGGAACTTTGATGGATTGTCATGGAAATTGGACAGCTGCAATCGCATTAATGGATAAATCAGGAGATTCAGAACCCCCATGTACAGTTACAGCGAATTACAGTATCAAACTGAGGAGGCCAACTCCTTTCGGGCATGAAATACAGGTAAATGGTGAGGTAGTTGAATTGGGAGACGATAGAGCCACTGTCAAAATGGAATTGATTTCTGACGGGAATATTTGTGCCGTTGGAGAAGGCCTATTCGTTGCAGTAAAAGAAGGGCATCCGGCATATCATCGATGGAATTAGAACCAGTATTTTGAGAACAAGTGTATATACATCAAGTCATTTTTGAGGTTACTATGATTGACGAACTTGTGACCGTTCTCCAAATCATTATTGCAGTTGTTATAATTGCAGTTTGGGTATTCAGGCCAAGGTTAGAAACCAGCTTTAGGGCTGGTAATGCAAAGAATATTATTGAAGAATTTGCAGTTTATGGATTACCTCGATGGTCGGTATATGCGATTGGAATCACAAAGATGAGTCTTGCAACTTTACTGATTTTGGGTATTTGGTATACTTCTTTGGTACAATATGCTGCGCTAGGGATGGGGATTCTAATGGCAGGTGCTGTAGTTTGTCACTTGAAGACCAAAGGAGACCCTCTAAGTCGTGCGACTCCTGCATCTCTAATGTTGATCATGTGTGCTGTTGTATTCTACCTAGGCTAAGCGATTAGATTCGGTATCCTTTAGAACAGCGGATTCTAAGTCGACATGTGGCGGTGGATGAAGACCTCCCAGAGGTAAGTCTTGCAGAACTGGAGGTTGATGAGAGAATCATTCAACACCTCAGGTCTGAATGGGGTATTGAAGAGTTGTTCCCCCCTCAACGTCAAGCCTTACCATACGCTCTGGCCGGACACAATTTGATGCTCACTATTCCGACCGCTAGTGGGAAATCATTAGTTGCTCACCTGACTATGATTCAGCGTCTAATTTCCGATTTAAATGGAAGTAGAGGTTTGTATATCGTCCCACTAAAAGCATTGGCCTCAGAGAAAGTCGAAGAGTTGCAAGAATTGGCAAGTTTGGTTGGACTTAAAGTTGGCATCGCAATTGGAGACAGAAGTGGAGAAACCAACGGAATCGAAGATTCAGATATCTTAGTATGTACCAGCGAAAAACTCGACTCAATTTTACGAACTAGGCAGGGAATAATGGAAAAAATCGGTGTGGTTGTATCTGATGAATTTCATCTACTTCACGATATTTCTAGAGGACCGACGTTGGAAGTTCTTCTTTCCCGGATTCGCCACTCCCAACCGGAAGCGCAAATCATCGCCCTATCAGCCACGGTTGGGAATTCGCAAGACATTGCAGATTGGTTAGATGCGAAATTAATCCAATCCGACTGGAGACCCATACAACTTCATTCTGGAACATTAACAGGTCTAAATGTCAAGATTCATCGAATTGATGGACCAGAAAATGTAGATTGGCCGGAACCTAGAATCATTGATGGAAGGATTACAAAACGGTTGCAAGCAGTTCTAGATGATTCATATTCTAGTGGTGGACAAATGTTAGTATTCGTGAACTCTAGAGCATCCGCGCAAAAAGAAGCACGAGAATTTTCTAAACATGTTAGAAAACAGATTTCTGATGGATCAGAAAGGTATGATAGTGAACTAATCGATGAATGGGATAAAATCGCTGAGCGATTAACTCGAAGAGAAGATACATCGGTAATGGGTAGGTCACTTGCGCAAGCCATAAGGGGAGGAGTAGCATTTCACCATGCTGGGTTAACTCATAACCAAAGGAAAACAGTCGAAGAGGCATTTAGGCAAGGTACTCTGTTGGCTATTGTAGCAACTCCAACTCTAGCGCAGGGAGTTAACCTACCAGCGAGAAGGGTCATCATTCGAGACCATCGAAGGTGGAGTTCTATTGGCGGAGGGGCAATGCCTCTTCCGGTTATGGAAATAAGGCAAATGTTGGGCAGAGCAGGGAGGCCTAAATTCGACGATTCTGGTGACGCTTGGATACTTGCAAAAGATGAGGATGACGAATTGAATATCGTCGAGTTGTATATGCTAAGTGAACCAGAAGAAGTCACTTCAAAATTAGCTAATCCATCTGCAATTCGTGCAGAGGAAGATCCGGCATTATTGACTCATTTACTATCGGTAATTGCAACTGGGGGATTGAGAGATAGAGACTCAATATCACGATTTTTTGACAAGACGTTCCTTGCCACCCACATGAATGAACAAAGTTTGGAAGCACGTCTTGATGATGTCATTGGATGGTTGGCTGAAAATGGAATGATTACGAAGGAGGGTGAATCTGAGGAGGTTCTATCTAGAATTAAGGAAAGAGAGAATTCAACCTCTGAAACCGAGGATTGGCAGGATGAAATGCCTGAATGGGCAAAGACTGGAGAAAGTATTCCCGGATTGGAAATTTCAAAATCAGAAATCGAATCTAAAACCACACTTTCTCCAAGGAAAGGTCCTGCAATTTTCGGATTTTCAAGGGCAAGTCAAAGAATTGCTACTGAACCTAGTCTTCCAGATCCAGCCTCCATGACTTATTCTTCCACTCCTCTTGGGAATCGTGTCGCTAGATTGTATCTGAATCCAATTTCTGGTAGAATGATTCACGACGGGATGCAAAAGGCCATGAAAATAATGATTGGAACCGATAATGTACACCAACTTTCTCCAATGAGTTTGCTACACTTAGTAGCCTGTACTCCGGATTTTCTAGCACTATGGCCGAGAAAGGAAGAAGTTGAAAGGATTCATTCTGCTATACATTCTCACCAACGTGAATTCCTTGCAGAAGCGGTAGATGCAGACATTGAACGTAGAATGAAGGGAGTTTTGGTCCTTGAGGATTGGATTAATGAAGCGAAAATGGAAGACCTTGAAAATAATTGGAATGTTCAACCTGGTGACGTACGTAGCCGGGTTGATTTAGCCGAATGGCTACTTTACGCTATGAGAGAAATTCTCAATGACGATGATGAATTAAGGAAATTGGACCCCTCACAACACAAAATTCTGGTAGACTTAGTTAGTGAACTACATAGAAGGATTAGCCATGGATGCAAATCGGACTTACTTGGTTTAGTTTCTATCAGAGGAATTGGGCGCTCAAGAGCCAGAGAAATGGTTGATTTACTTGGAGTTGAAAATGCCTCAGATGTGGCTGCATTAACAGAAAGGGATCGCGACAAATTGGCGAGCCTAAGAGGATGGAGCAGCCGTTTGGTAGATAATTTGGTTGATGCTGCTTCAAGAAAAACTAGACGACAACTATGAACTGAACAATTCATCAATTAGACCTCATCGCAAAGCATGGCTGAGGACCATAGAGTACCATGGTTCCCCGCTTGGGGAATTCAATTTCCTGAGCCATTAGTTGACCCACAAAATGTAATTTCTACCTTCAATGAATGGCGACCGAATGAACGTTGGTTATTACTCGCATATACCGCCGCTGCTAGTGAGATTCATCTATGGACGGTGTGGCATGCTCTACGAAGGAATGAATTAAGAAATTCAATGGTTGGAAATAATGTAGATACTGAATTCCTTAGACTAATATCCGGCACTCACCAAATTAGAATTGCTTTCCAGCGTGCTGGTCTAAAGCAAGGTGACGAGAGAGCCTGGTTAGTCTACCTTCCAGAATTTGGAACGGAATACCCGTTTAGTACAGACAACGGCGAACTGAAAATTCCTCGAAATACATTCAATGATGCGACCCCAGATGCAAATCGATTGATGCTTCATCTAAAATCTAGCTTGGTAACTGAAAGACCAATACCTACCGAAAATGGATTACAAAGAATAGGAAATGATTCAAATTTCAAGGATTCTAATTTTATCGAGCTTGAGTCTGCTTTCATGTTACACGCCGCCATGGCAGATATCAGCACTTGACCCCTATGGGGTCAAACTGATAGATGGAGGCCTCTAGGGGGTATTGAGATTATGTCGAGATTCCATGGATTCCGAACCTGTAAAGTCTGTAATGAAGGATGTACACCGGGTAATTTTGTTGACCACGAGGGAAAGAGATATTGTACAGCCTGTTGGATAGAGAAAGAAAATCCTAATCACGAAGGTATCGAAGATATCAGGGCCGCCAATCGTGAAGCTGCGGCGAAGTGGAAGAGGCAGAAGTACAGCAGAGAAGAAGGTCCTTTACCAACCGGACCAATGTCCGCCAGGAAAGATTGAGGAGTAAAAATGTCATTTGTTCCTGAGGATCTTGACGGAGCGTCATGGGAATGCATAGAACCATACATGAATGACCTAAGAGATCGTAAACTTAGTTGTTCAAATTGTCTTGAATCTTTCATCAAAGATAGATCCAGTCTATCCGAAGTGATTTCGGAAGCTAGAGCAAGGCTGTATATCGATATGACTTGTCACACAGATGATGAAGAGATACAAAAGGCTTGGATGCAATTCGTAGAAAACGTTCAACCAAAATTATCAGAATACAGCGATATACTAAATCGCCGAATTGTTGAACATGAAGCTGCTGATGAATTACCCGAAAGATTTGATATTTTGGTCAAGGGACTGAAGACTGATATCGAAATTTTTCGAGAAGAGAATATTCCATTAAGCACTCAGGCAACAAAACTCGTGACAGAATATAACGAGATATGTGGAGCCCAAATGGTTGAATTTGAAGGGGAACAGAAAACCTTCGCTCAAATGGCGATTTACTTGGAAAATACAGATCGATCAATACGTCAATCTGCTTGGAAAGCCGTCTCAGAGAGGCGCTTTGAGGACAATGAAAGAGTCTCCGAAATCTACGACGAACTAATTCAGATTAGGCATAAAATTGCTACAAATGCAGGATTTGAAGGATTTCAACAGTACATGTTTGCTTCTATGCATAGGTTCGATTACACTATCGACGATTGCTTGGAATTCCATGCTTCAATCGAATCTGTATGTCAGCCATTACGTCACCGAGCCGATAAACAAAGGATGGAAGATTTAGGCCTAAATTCATTAAAACCTTGGGATATGGGTGTAGATGTAAAAGGACGACCACCACTACAACCATTCGATGATGTCCAAGAAATGGTAGATGGATGCTCACGTATTTTTCACAATATGTCGACTGAATTGGGCAATTATTTCGATCAATTAGATGCTAATGATTGCCTCGATTTAGATAGTCGAAAAGGGAAGGCTCCGGGAGGATATCAGTATTATTTGCAAAAGAGCAGATTGCCGTTTATTTTCATGAATGCTGCTGGAACACAGAGGAATATAGAGACGATGATACACGAAGCCGGTCACGCTTTCCATTCTTTCTATTCAGGTCATTTAGACCTAATCCATGAAAGGGATTCTCCAATTGAATTTGCCGAAGTAGCAAGCATGGCGATGGAACTTCTAACCCACCCTCATTGGGAAGAATTCTATGATGGAAAAGATGCGGATAGAGCAAGGAGAAAGCACCTAGAAGATATCATTTCATTCATGCCATGGATGGCTACGATAGATGCGTTCCAACATTGGGTTTATGCCAATCCCAATCACTCGAGAGAAGAGCGTGCTGAGAAGTGGTTAGAACTTGGTGAAAGGTTTGGTCCAAAGGTGGACATGGCTGGATTTGAGGATATCCAAAAAGTATCTTGGCAACGCCAGGGACATTTATTCGGAGTTCCCTTCTATTACGTCGAATATGGAATTGCACAACTTGGAGCTTTACAAATGTGGAAATACCACCGAAGAGACACCGAAGACGCTCTTGCTAGATACAAAGCCGGCCTTTCATTGGGTTACACTCGAGGACTAACTGAATTGTTTCAAGCCAGCGGACTAGAACTGTCGTTTTCAGAATCCTATGTCAGTGATCTCATTGGAGAAATCGATGAAGCATTGGCAGAATTACCTACATGACTTCACACTCGGACCCCGAGGGTCTCTCAGGAATCAATCCCTCAGACCCTCGGCAGTCACGGTGAACACAGCCTCTCCCTCAGGTAGGTTGGGACTGTCGACTAGGCGGGCGATTCTTCGACCACCCTTCGACTTCCTGAGGTAGAGACGGAAAGTACTGGCGTGTCCAACAATGTGACCTCCGATAGCTTTTGTAGGATCGCCCCACATAGCGTCTGGTTTGGACATAACTTGGTTAGTCACCAAAACTAGAGCATTGTGAACATCAGAAAGCTGCTTGAGTTCTTTCAGATGTCTGTTAAGTTTCTGCTGTCTTGCAGCGAGCATTCCACGTCCTACATATTCAGCCCGGAAATGACTCGTTAGAGAGTCAACAATGATTAATTTGACATCAATATTCTTCGAGAGCTTTTTGATTTCATCTACCAACAACATCTGATGCGCTGAATTGTACGCACGAGCGACATGTATTCTGTCAAGAACCAGGCTGGAATCTAAACCTACAGCTTCTGCCATTTGTGCTATTCTTTCGGGCCTGAACGTATCTTCGGTATCTATGTAGAAAATCTCTCCATCAAACCCTCCTTCTTCGCTAGGTAGTATTGTGTTAACAGCTAGTTGGTGGCCTATCTGTGTCTTTCCACTTCCAAACTCGCCATATACCTCGACTATAGATTGGGTTTCAAATCCCCCTCCTAGCAACTCATCCAGCGCCGCTGATCCAGAAGTTAACTTCTGGACTTCTTTACGGCGTTCTAGTAATTTATTTCCTGATACGAATCCTCCAATGTTAGCCATTTTCTTGGCACCTTGAATAATCTTGGAAGACACTGCTTCGCCTAATTCAGCTTGCTCTGCTAATTCATTTGGACTCATTACTGCAATAGCGAGTAATTCCTCAAAACCTGCCTCTCGCAATTTTTCAGCGGTAGCAGGTCCTACACCAGGCAAATCATCTATGGTTGCTTGTTCTTCTTCAGCGTCTATCACGATAGACCCATCTTCTTCGTCTAACTTTTCACTCGCAGTCTTCTTGGCCATCTTTCTCACCATTCCTTCAACAACTCTCAATGCTAGACGGTATATGAATAACAGAAAGACCCCTTTTGCATAATTGAAAGTGTAACACTAACACAATTGGTTCGCAGTATCCTTATTTTTCACTTTTAGTTTTCATTTAGTTCTAACTAATTAAAGGCATTGATTGCAATTCTATTTTGGTAGCGAGTGGTGGATTTGAACCACCGGTCTCCGGGTTATGAGCCCGACGAGATAACCTGGCTACTCCAACTCGCTACCCCCTCGCTGATGCCTCAGTTATTTGAAGCGAGCGGGAAGGCGTAATTGCGATTCTTAGATGGTAACAGTATTGAGATGTCAGCATTCCGGCAACATTTGAACTAACCATGGAAGGCAATGTCCTGATTCAGAATGCTTCCTTAGTTTTGTCAGATCGTATTGTAGATGGAGACCTTCGCGTATCCAAAGGTTCGATCCACAAAATCGCTACCGGAGGTGGCTTAGAAGTCTCAAATGGAGAATCGCTAATCGATGGCACTGGACTACATTTGCTACCAGGTGCAATTGACCCACACGTCCACTTCAGAGAACCGGGTAATACCGACAAGGAAGATTTGCAAAGTGGCAGTAGAGCAGCAGTCGCAGGTGGAGTGACTGCTTTCTTGGATATGCCAAACAATGTGCCCAATGCAACAAATCGCGCTACTTTAGAGGCTAAAATAGCTCTTGCTGAATCAAAAACGGTAAATCACTTCGGATTCTTTGCTGGAGCAACAAGAGATAATGTCAGAGATTTACAAGATATCGAAGGCATGGACGGAGTTTGCGGAATCAAGATATTCATGGGAAGTAGCACAGGGGACTTACTTGTTCATGAACAAAAAGACTTGGAAAATATTTTTGCAAATACTGGTGGTATAATCGCAACCCACGCAGAAGATGAAGAAAGACTTCAGCAACGTATCGCAGAATTTGGCAATCAGACAGACATCAGATTACACGCGGAATGCAGAGATGTTGAATGTGCTTTCATTGCCACAAAGAGGGCTGCGGCACTTGCCAAAGACCACGAACATCGACTGCACATAGTTCACCTAACCAGCGCAACTGAAGCCGACTGGTTAAACAAAAACAAAGGAGACCTCATCACCACTGAGGTTTGTGCTCAACACCTGACTTTCAATCAAGATGATGTAGAATCTCTAGGGGTTAGAGCCCTTATGAATCCGCCAATTCGCTATACAGAAGACCGGGACACACTATGGAAACGACTCAAAGATGGTACAATTGATTGCGTCGTCACAGATCATGCCCCTCATTCCCTCGAAGCAAAATCTGTGGGATATCCAAACGCTCCAGCGGGCATGCCTGGCGTTGAGACATCTCTGCCATTGATGCTTACTCACGCAATGAATGGTAAGTGTAGTGTCAATGACGTAGCTAATTGGATGTGTGCCGGTCCTGCTAGAGTTTATGGTATGAAAAACAAAGGCTCTCTTATCGAAGGCTATGACGGCGATTTGACTTTGGTTGACTTAGAAAATCGCCGAACAATTACCGATGCCGATACATGGACCAAAGTTGGTTGGACCCCATACGATGGAATGGAATTGACAGGTTGGCCGATGTACACCATCGTTGATGGAAATATTGTCCACAAGCGCGAGGCTGGTGGCCCCCTCAGGGGCACACCTATTGCCAAGCCAGGAAGTACTGGTAGAGTTCTGAAATTCAACTAATTGGATTCAGACTCTACCGCTCCATCATCAGAGCCTTCTGATTCCGATTCTTCTACATCATCTTCTTCATAGTAATACCAATCAGGCAATACATGACCTGGAATATCCAATTCTTGGATTGGGGTTAGGTCAGAAGTGCTGTGAATAGTTACTCCAAGAGCTGAGAACGCGTAGACATAATCGCCCATGAAAATCGATCTGCGGATGTTGGTAGAGTAAGAGAACCACCAATGTACATCAGAATCATCGTTGTTGTAGAATGGAGAGTGATCTACTTCTCCATGTTCTGATAGACTCAAGTTCTCCGCATCTACGTTGACCAATTTCAGCATAGAGACATACTCGTAACCATATCCTCCGTCTACATCGTAGGTGTATCGGTAGGTGGAAAGAGGAACTGCAAGCAAGTTCTCAGGAGCCCAGTAGGTGAATGCCTTGTGCTCATAGGTAGCCTCTGACCATGACCATGACCATCCACATGTTCGGACATCATCGCAGTTCTCGTCTGTGTAAGCCGGAGACAGAGGTAGCGAATCTGCTAGAGTTGGGTTAGTTGGGTCGCTGACGTCGAAAAGCGAAATCTGAGTCATAGACCAGTCCAATCCTAGTCCATCTTCGCCTGGTCCAATACCAATTGTAAGCAGGGTATTTTCATCCACAGGATGAATGTAAGTTGAGACTCCTGGAACTTCCAATTCTCCAAGAATTGTCGGATTGGTTGGGTCTGAAAGATCGATTACCCAGAGTGGGTCAATGGTCTCGAAGGTTACGAGATATCCTCTATCACCGATGAATCGGGCACTCCAAATTGTCTCACCTGGAGCGATACCATCGACCTTACCCACCTCATCGAGTCCGACCTGTCCATCGTGCTGAAGAACAGTAACTCCGTTGGTTGGACCATTGAAGACTAGTTCCCCGGTTTCAGGATCGACTTCGTCGGTTAGCCACCATCGACCCCAAATGTCCGATGTAGTTGCAATTCTGATTGAACCGTCATATTCAGACATTGAGAATTGATCTTGGACGGTTCCATCTACACGGCCTGAGCCTAGGTAGCTGGTAGTTGTCGAATCTGAGATATCGAAGGCGTGGATATTTGTCGCATCATCAAAATCAGTGTTCTGCCAGAACCACCACCAATCATTAGCAGGTTCTGCGAGGATTAGCATATCTTGCGAGGCATATACGTGTACCCAAGACGAAGCTATGTGGTCAACTTCCATCTCAACATCCGAGTCCAATAATTGGAAAGTGATGATTGAAGTGAATCCCTTGGAGACACTGTCAGTACTGGCTGCGAATTCTGAACAATCCTCGGATGTTATTGGAAGGGAAGCAATGCCAGACTCTGTCATTTCGTACATCTGAGGAGCAAAGTCTTCTAGCGTAAGTCCATTGATTATATCCTGATTATGTTGGATTGTCTCTTGCAGGTGGAATTGCCATGCAGCGATTCTATCATCTTCATTTTCAATTTCCCAATATTCGCTAGGTAGGTCTACCCAGTATCGTAGTCCATCGAAGTTAGCATAGTTGTGAGTGACCGAGCGGACTGTACCATCAACCATTCGTGCGGTGTGGTAATATCCCTCAATGTACAACTCACGATCTACTTCTGGAGAGGTTCTGTCGGAAATATCGACAATTGTGTACTTCACTAGGTTCTGAGTGCGGTAGTATGTCCAGGACTCCTTTCCTTCACCCCATTGTACCTCCTCGATCAGAAGGTCGCGAAGAGGATGGTCTTCTGGAAGATTCCAGGCATAAATCATCGAAGCGATGACGAGTTTGTCACCATCAATCATCATTTGCAGTGGGCTGCCCTCAATTTCCATCTCTGAGGAAAGACCGATTTGACCAAATTCTGGTACGTCCATAATGACTAGACTTTGGCCGTTCAGCATGTATATGTGGAATCCATCTGTCTTGAGGAAGTCAGCCTCATCAACGCCTGCTTCCTGATTATTTGTTCCTGAAAATTCCCCTTCTCGGGATGTTGAGGCTGAATTTGAACCTGAATTTGATCCGCCATCGTCCGCCGCTGACTCTGCTACAGCAACGTCTCCGTCAAACATAACATCGCCACCTCTCCACATCCAAGCGCCGCCTATCCAGTGGTAGTAGGATTCCTGATCTAATCGAACTAACATCTCATCGAATAGCGAACCCTTTAGGTCAAGCAACAAGGCATCACATTCGTCATATGTCTGCAAAGTTGGTTGGGTTCGAGTTCTATCTGGAAGATCTAATTGTGGATAATCTTCTACGATAATTTCGATTGTTCTATCTAGTTCATTCTCAATGTCTTCAACTGCACCGAGGCATCCAGATGTCAGCATCATTGCGAGCACGAGTATGGCAGCGTTTCGTTGCATCATGTAAAATCCGAATTGAGTTTTAGATATCAAGCGGTTGGTTCAATGATTTGACAAATCAATAATCAAAGGATGAACTAAACTTATTCGGAACACCTAGATTCAATTCATTTGATGGGGCGGGATCATCTGTATCATCCTCATCAATTTCCTGGGCTTTCGTCTCTTCAGCTACGCCCACCTCCAATACAGAGGCTAGGCCTCCTGCGCCGACCATGAAAATCAGCGCAGCAAAATGCATGTCCGCGTTATAGGTCATCAAACTGATTACAATGTGGTCTAAGACTTAAGCAACTTCCATTCCTGCATCAATGACAATTCACCCCTATTCGTAGGACTGCGGACCAGTGGGAAATTGGTTTCCGGAATGCGGAGTAGTAAGCCGAAATCTCGCTAACCGGCGGCCTCGGATCTAGCAAGTTCTCGACTGCTGGATAATGTCTCTAATCCAACTGATGATAGACGCCAATTTGGCCTTCGAGATTCGCTCGCTGGCTCGACTAACTCTGATGTCTTCAGTTCGCTTAGGTGATGACTGAGTAGTTGACGGGAAATCTGTAATTTAGTTTGAATATCACTTCCCTTCAAGCCAATTTGTCCAGAGTCTGCCAAGACCTCAAGAATCGCTAGTCGTGTTCCACCAATTGGGTTGCGAATTCGGCTCAAGTCTTCTTTACTTAGACTGGATATTGCGTAGCGTCGGAGTTTTCCATCTCTCCAAGAAATGACTTCACCCTGTCCTTCTAGAGTGTGGAGATGGTACGCTGTGACGCCATTTGCTAGACCTAATGCATCTCGAAGAGCGGAGAAATGAATACCAGCATTTGCTTCCAAATAACCCAAGATTCTACCGCGTGTAAGCATATCATCCCGATTTGCTTTCATCCTAGCAAGCAAAGGCGTTGCAAGAGCAATTAGAACTGTAACTCGCATCGCTTCGAAGAGAATCGAACCAACTGCAAGAGAACCAAGAGCAGCTCCTCCTCCTGCAACTAGACTCGTTGGAAGGTTATCAGAAGAATCCGATTTTTCCTCCTCTTCACCACCTTTCCTGGTTTCCATTGGCTGATCGGCACCAGAATCATCTTCTGCAGAGGCTGGAGCAGCCTCTATTTCTGCGAAAGTATCCATTTCAGGCTCAATCAAATCGGCTTCCGGCACCTCATTTAGCATCCATCCGCCGGCTACGATTGCAAGTACCGCAAGCAGTGTGTAAGCCCTAACTGCGGATACCCCGTCCATACCTTTTCGTAGGCTGGGGAGAATAAGAGGCGCTTGGTTAGATGATTTGACATTCCGGAGCGGCTTTCAATAAGGGGGGCCGCTCTCAGGAGGTTGTCGAGATGAGCGAAGCAGATGAGACTCAACCTGACGCTGATGAGCAGCGCGAGGAAGCAATGCTCACAGCCTCGCGTTCGGTTGTCCGAACCTGCATGCAGGTGAGACAGGTAGAATCTGTGTTAATCATCACAGACCCGGAGTCGTCAGAAATTGGCAGAGCCCTCTACGAAGCTACCGCTATGGTAACAGATAGGGTCCTAATGATGATGATGCCACCAAGTCATAGAGAGGGGAATGAACCTCCAAATTCGGTTGCTGACTTAATGCGTCGTCAGGATGTTGTCCTTATGGCAACCAAACACTCTCTTACCCATACAAGAGCGAGGGCGAATGCTTCTCGTGAGAATGTTAGAATCGCTTCCCTTCCTGGTATAGATGCAGAGACTTTTGCAAATGGTGGTATGACTGCTGATTACAATGCTTTACAGAAGGAAATTTCTGGTCTCAATTCGATACTTCGTAGAAGGCGAGATGTCCACGTTACAAGTGAGGCGGGTACTGATCTAAAATTCACTACCGGAAGCCGATGGATTTTGGAAGATAATGGAATTTGTAACAGACCGGGAGCAATTACAAATTTACCTGCCGGAAAGGTATTCGTTCTACCAAAGGAAGGTAGTGCAAACGGCAGAATCGTAATCGATGGTTCTTGGGAGGGTGAAAAATTGGAAAAACCAATTTCGATTTTGGTTGAAGAAGGAATCATCACCGACGTTAGCGGTGATGAAAAAGCCGAAGCCATATGGAAACAAATGGAGGATATTCGCTCAGGGCTCAGACCATCAAAGGCAGCGATGGTGGGTAACTTTGCAGAATTTGGTTTTGGAATGAACCCCAGGGCGAAAATCATCGGCAATTCTTTGGAAGATTTAGTTTCAAGAGGTGCGATATACTTCGGTTTTGGAAATAATATGGCGCTTGGCGGAACTGTCAACGTTCCTCTTCACATCAGAGGAGTTTGCAGAAAGGCCACTGTAGCGCTGGAAGATGTAGATCTTCTAGTCGAAGGCAAAGTGACCGCGAAGGTGAGATGATGCGCGCGGTACTTTGGTGCAATGGAGACACGCCAAACCCTGAGTTGGTCAGGAAATTACTCGATGATGCGACTCTATTCGGAATTGATGGCGGGGCTGACAAAGCGATTGCAGCAGGATTTGAGGTATCTGAAGTTCTAGGCGACTTAGATTCAGTCGATATTGCTGGTTGGAAAGGTAAGTCGACCCTACTCTCAGATGATTCTTCGAATGACTTGGCAAAATCGTTTGAAATAATGTCAGAAAGGGGCTTCACCGAAGTGGATGTTGTCGGAATTGACGGGGGTAGTTCCGACCATATCCTTGGAACTTGGGCGGCTCTAACAGAGGCCCCTCTGGGTATCTCCATTCAATTACACCACTCTGGTGGAATAACTAAACGACTTCACCCTGATGATGGACCCCTTGATTTTGTCATACCAAAGGGAGATGAATTCTCCGTATTCGCATTAGAACCCTGTGAAAAAGTAAGCATTTCAGGGGCCCGTTGGAATCTGGATTCAGAACCATTGAATTTCTCAACTAAGGGTCTGCATAACCAATCATTAGGAGATGAAATCAGCATCAAAACCGATGGTATTCTAGCAATAATTTTCGATTCCTGAGTCAATTCAAGACTCATCACTTGGATTTGGGTTCAGTGATAGTAACATTGCGATTGGACGAGTCCTAGGATCACTCTCCAATGCTAACTTCATAATTACAGCAAGAGGAACTCCCAGAATCATTCCCATAATCCCCCAAGCCCAGCCCCAGAAAGCGACTAGAATCAAGAGAACTATCGGCGACATGTCGAGTCGCTGACCCGCAAGTTGTGGCTCAACAAATTGACCCCATGCCACTTGGTTTCCAAATAGTGCTCCAAGGATTAGTAAGGCGGTTAAAGGCTCAAAGAGAATGAAGGAAATTATTGTTGGAGGAATGAAGGAAAGTGGTGCTCCAACGTATGGTACAAAGTCCAGAAGGAAAGTGATTGAGGCCCACATAAACCAACCTGGAATCCCCATATAACTGAGAATTAATGCTACGATTATGGCCTGACCAAAAGCCACAGAGGCTTTGGTTATCACGTAGGTATTGATCCCCTCACCTGCATTCTGGACAATTGAAGAAAATCTATCCATCTCATCAGGGTATGCTGCTTGGAGCCTTCTTGGAAGAGTTTCCGCTTCTACAATGATGAAGATAAGGAAGATGAATACTGTAATCGTACTTCCAGTAAAACCAGCCAACGTACCCATAAATTCGGTGGTAATTGTATTGATTCTTTCAACAGTAACCAATCCAGGAAGTGCACTTACATCGACTGAATAACCATATATTGAAAGGTCGGAAAATCGTTCAATCTTCTCGGTCAATTTCTCTTCAAGCACCACAGCTTCTCCACTGAAATCTTGTAAGCTTTGATAGAGGATATTTCCAACGAAAAAGAACACTAAAACCACTCCTGTGGTTAGTATCCCATAAGCAGCCAATGGGTGACCATATTTTTCTTCTAACCATTGAGCAGGCGGGCGAATTAGGAAAAACAACAATATCGCCACTACCAAAGGTTGAATGATAGATTTTAGATGAATAATCGCTAGAATTGAGATGAAGAGAAGTATCGCTATATGACTCAAAGTACTTACTTCTACCGAACGCAATGACCTGATGTTTGGCGTGCTCATATGGGGTTGCGTAGGGTTAACCCCACATCAACCTCACCCCAGAATCAATTTGCTAATTGTGAATAAATCTGAGAAAAATCTTCGGCGTTCTGTCCAAATGTGAAATTTTTCAGAACTCTTTCGCGTCCTTTTATTCCACGTGTTTCTAGACCTTCTGGATTATCCAAAAGACCGAGAATAGCACTTGACATTGAGTCTGTATCTGCCATGGTGAATAACGCTCCAACGGAATCATCGACCATTTCTGGCAATGGCCCATGATTTACTGTTGCAACAGGTGTTCCAGAGGCCATTGCCTCGAGAGGTATCAAACCCTGACCTTCGTAATAGGAAGGATATACGACAAGATCCGCATTACGAAATTCTTCTGCCAATTTGTCGAAAGGCATTCCTGAGTCAATTCGTACGGAAGAAGAAATCCCTAGGCGTTTGGCCTGTTTGACCAATCTCTTTTTCAGACTGCCTCGACCTACGATTAGCAATTTTGTTTCCGGGTTTTTTTGGTTTACTTGAGCAAAGGCTCGCAGTAGAGAACCGTATCCTTTGCGAGCCGCTAATCGGCCTACTGCAAGGATTTGATTGGTTTCTGTGTCCTTTGCTTCCCCGCTTGGGTGAAACATCTCTGTATCTACTCCCCAATGAATCACCTGACAGTTCCAGTCAGCTGGAGGGGAATACCTCTCAAGGAAATCTTCCTTAGTGGCATGAGAATTTGCCACACAGACATCTGAACCGTTAACTGCAGCTCGCTCGTATTTGGAGTAATGACCAGCAGTCAGCAGAATTGCTAGGTCGTTTGGATTTGCCCATACTGCGGCTTCTTTCTGCTCGGCCGCGGTACGCAAACCATCTCTTTCACCAAGCCATGAACCATGAAGTGAGGATATGATAGGAGCGACATTTTGTTTGCATTCCTTGAATTGTGATTCTGTCCAAGAAATCATTGGACAATGCAAATGAACCACGTCAACTGGATCTTGTGAATGCAATTTCTTTAGATCTGCAAGTGCATGCTTGCCGTACGATTTAGTAAACGCCATTGGAGCATAGAGCCATTTGACTTCCCGAATATTCACTCCTTGCTGTTCAAGCGCTTTTCCGCCACCGTCTCGTGTAATCACCGTTATTCGATGTCC